>SESD01000027.1_pt1 | contig 84296 bp, 82 predicted proteins | sample 3171411 | NCBI WGS metagenome assembly SESD01 (sample SAMN06051880, study PRJNA518727) | freshwater metagenome | biome: subpolar coniferous forest; feature: holomictic lake; material: water; isolation source: holomictic Lake 442, 16.5 m depth | place: Canada: near Kenora, Ontario | collected...
ATCTGACGGTGGTGGGTCGGGCGAGATTCGAACTCGCGACCAACGGATTAAAAGTCCGCTGCTCTACCGACTGAGCTACCGACCCACTTTTTGAGAGGGGCGAATGTTAGCGGCTACCCCTCCCCCTGTCAAACTGAAACAGACTGAAACAGCCGAGAATCCAACTGCTTACGCTGAGTCACTGGCCGACATCGTCGGCAAATCAGCAAAAAAAACGCAACCCGAATCGGGTTGCGATTAATCCACACCAAAGGAGGAGGGTGGAGGAGACAGGGGTCAAACGCAAACTGAACGAAACATAGTGCTTACAGCATCAGCAGGCATCAAGTCGATAAAAGTCTCGCACAAGCTTTGCTGCAATGCAAGGGATTTTTGTGCATTGCGCAACTGCCACATCAACGGAATGGTTATTAGCTTGGAAAGCAGCTGAATCCATTGATTTTCCACCAATAAACCTATCCTATCTGGCCACAAGACTTATCGATAAGGTCGCCGGCGGCCCGGCGGCAAGCGCGAACCCGCATTTCTTGCTGCGACGCCACATGCCGGTTCCGGTGCCGCCGCTAGAATGCCGGCTATTGCTTGAAGGAGTGAGATGCATGGAATGCACAGTACGCTGGCATGAGGGGATGAGCTTTGTTGCCGAAACCGGCAGCGGACACCTGGTCTGCATGGATGGTGCGCCGGAAGCGGGTGGCCGCAATCTGGCACCGCGGCCCATGGAGTTGTTGCTGGCCGGTACCGGCGGCTGCACGGCATTCGACATCGTGCTCATCCTCAAACGCGGGCGCCATGAAGTCAGCGGATGCGAAGTCAAGCTTCAGGCCGAACGCGCGGAGGTCGATCCCAAGGTATTCACCAGCATCAACATGCATTTTGTCGTGACCGGCCGCAACCTGAAGGCGGAGGCGGTCGAACGCGCGGTGAAACTGTCAGCGGAGAAGTACTGCTCGGCGTCGCTGATGCTCGGCAAGACGGCGGCGATCAGCCACAGCTTCGAGGTAGTCGAAATTTAATCAGGCAACGTAGGAAAGCCGGGTCATCAGCTTCGACGAAAGCCTCATGGCCAGCTTGACCGGCGACGGCAACTCGCGCGCACCGTAGTGGTTCGCCGTTTCGGCATGGCGCTTCTCGTCAGCCTTCATTTGCTCCAGCACCTCCCATGACTTGCGATCCTGTGCCGGCAGACTGGCCATGTGGCCTTCGAGATGCCCCTCCACCTGGCGCTCGGTTTCGGCCAGGAAACCGAGGCTCCAGGCGTCGCCACATTTTCCGGCGAGCACCCCGATGGCCACGGAACCGGCGTACCACAACGGGTTGAGCAGGCTCTTGCGGCCGCCGAGTTCGGCGATGCGCCGTTCAGTCCAGTTGAGATGTTCGGTCTCTTCCCAGGCCGCCTCTTCCAACTCGCGCCTGACTGCCGGGTCGCGCGAGATCAGGGCCTGGCCCTGATACAAGGCCTGGGCGCAGATTTCGCCGCAGTGGTTGACACGCATCAGGGCGGCGACGTGTCGCTTCTCGTCATCGCTCATCTCGGCCTCGGGCAAGTCCTGGCCGGGCATCGGGCGGCGGGTCGGGGCAGCGGCGAAGACGGCGCGCAGCGCCTTGTCGAACTGCGGAATGAGCGTGTCGATCAACGGGAATTCCCTGGTCTCAGATTGAATCCGGATGCTTGCCCAGACGCAGGGCATTGCGCCCGTCGTCTGCCGTTTTGATAGGGTTCCCCATCGGACAAAACAGATCGCGACTCAACGCCGCGTGATGCCGGTTGACCGGCTTGTTTTCAATGGGCCGCCACTCGATGCGGGGGGCGCGCGACTTACTCCAGTTGCTGTCGCTGCCGCCTGTGGCGTAGTGCTTCCAGCTGCGCTCCTTGCAATACATGCCTTCAAAGCTGACGTTGGTGGCGCCGCCTGAGGTCTGGACTACCAGCACATAGCGCACCACGCCGTCGGCGCCGACCGCGAGCGTGCTTGAGTCGATGAAATACTTGTTGGTAGCCACGGCGCTAACGTAGAACTCGCGCAGGTTTTCCGGTTTGGGGAAGGCCGGCGGCTCGACATCCCGCTGTTCCTGCCAGGGCGCCTCATCCTCGTAGTTGCTGTTGTATCCCGAACGGCCGGAGCCGGAGGAACCCGGTACCTGTGCCGCTGCGCTGCCGGCTACGGCAAGCAGAAGGAAAACCCGCCAGCATTTCACTTCGTATCGTCCAATGTATCGGTTTCCCAGTGGGGAATTCGCTCATCGGGATGAGCAAAAAGGAGCCGCGCCAACTCGAGCAGGGCGGTTTCGTACACGCCGCGCTTGAACTCGATCACGTTGGCCAGCGGTATCCAGTAGCTGTTCCAGCGCCAGGCATCAAATTCCGGATGATCGCTGGCGCGCAGGCAGACGTCGCTGTCGCGGCCGACCAGACGTAGCAGGAACCAGATCTGTTTCTGCCCCCTGTAGGTACTGCGCCATTCGCGGCGAATCCAGTGCTTCGGCACCTCATAGCGCATCCAGTCGCGCGTGCGGCCGATGATCCGCACATGCTCGGGTTTGAGGCCGGTTTCCTCTTCCAGTTCGCGCAGCATCGCCTGTTCGGGCGTTTCGCCCTTCTTGATGCCCCCCTGCGGGAACTGCCAGGAATGTTCGCGTATGCGCTTGCCCCAAAAAACCTCGTTGCGACTGTTGACCAGAACGATGCCGACGTTCGGGCGAAAGCCTTCACGATCGAGCATGATGCATATTCCAATGATTGATTGGGGTCCATTCTTTCACAATCGCGCGCCGCTGGAAAGCCGCATCTGCCACGACAGCCGCATCTGCCGCCTCTGCAAATTCGCGGCCGCAGGTAAAATGCACCCTTTCCGGATTTCAGCCCACAGCCATGCGCGCCAGCCAGTTTTTTATCGCCACCCTCAAGGAAGCCCCCTCCGACGCCGAAATCGTCAGCCACAAGCTGATGCTGCGCGCCGGCCTTATCCGCCGCCTCGCCGGCGGCATCTACACCTGGATGCCGATGGGGCTGCGCGTGCTGCGCAAAGTCGAAAACATCGTGCGCAAGGAAATGGATGGCGCCGGCGCCATCGAACTGCTCATGCCGGCGGTGCAGCCCTTTGAGTTGTGGGAAGAATCCGGGCGAGGCCCGAAGTACGGCCCCGAGTTGCTGCGCTTCAAGGACCGTCACCAGAGGGATTTCGTGATCGGGCCGACGCATGAGGAAGTCATCACCGACGTGGTACGCCGCGAAGTCAGGAGCTATCGCCAGCTGCCGCGCCACTTCTACCAGATCCAGACCAAGTTCCGCGACGAGATCCGGCCGCGCTTCGGCGTCATGCGCGGGCGCGAGTTCCTCATGAAGGACGGCTATTCCTTCCACACCTCGTATGCCGATCTGGAACGCGAATACCGCAACATGTACCAGACCTACAGCCGCATCTTCACCCGTCTCGGACTGCGGTTCCGCGCCGTCGCGGCGGACACGGGCGCCATCGGCGGCACCGGCTCGCATGAGTTTCACGTGTTGGCGGACTCGGGCGAAGACGCGATCGCCTTCTGCCCGGCGTCGGACTATGCGGCCAATGTGGAACTGGCCGAGGCCGTTGCCCCCGCGAGCAGCCCAGCAAGCACTGCGGCCGCAATGGAGAAGAAAGCCACTCCGGGCAAGACGCGGTGCGAAGACGTGGCAGCCTTCCTCGATCTGCCGCTGACACAGACCGTCAAGGCCATCGCGGTGATGGCGGAGATGCCGGAAGGCAGCGAGTTCGTCCTGCTGCTGCTGCGCGGCGATCACGACCTGAACGAAATCAAGGCGCAAAAGGTGATCGGCGAATTCCGCTTCGCCCGCGACGAGGAAATCGTCGCCGCGCTCGGCTGCAAGGCCGGCTACATAGGCGCGGTTGGCTTTGGCGGCAGGGTCGTGGCGGATCGCAGCGTCGCCGCCATGGGCGACTGCGTATGCGGCGCCAACGAGGAAGGCTATCACCTCACCGGCGTCAATTTCGGCCGCGATCTGGCGCCACCCGGGACCGTCGCCGACATTCGCAACGTGGTCGAAGGTGACCCGTCGCCTGACGGCCAGGGATCTCTCGAACTGTGTCGCGGCATCGAAGTCGGTCACATCTTCCAGTTGCGCACCAAGTATGCCGAAGCGCTGAAATGCACCTTCCTCGACGAACAGGGCAAGGACCAGGTGATGGAAATGGGCTGCTACGGCATCGGCGTTTCGCGCATCGTCGGCGCCGCCATCGAACAGGGCCACGACGAGCGCGGCATCGTTTTCCCGGCGAGCATCGCGCCCTTCGCCGTAGTCGTGGTGCCGATGAATTACGCCAAGTCGGAAACCGTCCGCGCCGCGACCGATGCGCTGTACGCGACCTTGCTCGCCGCCGGCATCGACGCGATTGTCGACGACCGCGACGAGCGTCCCGGCTCCATGTTCGCCGACTGGGAACTGATCGGCATACCGCATCGCGTGGTGGTCGGCGAGCGCGGCCTGAAGGAAGGCAAGCTGGAATACAAGGGCCGCAGCGACACCGAAGCGACTCTGGTTGACGCCAGCGAAATGACGGATTTCCTTAAACAGAAGTTGTGCGACTGATTCTCCGTCTTGCGCTGTGCCTCACGGCTGCGCTGCTGCCGGCCGCGGGCCGGGCCGGAACCCAGCAGTACGAACCTCTGGCGGCCAGCGTACAGGCCGCCTTGCACGCAGCAATCGCCGACCGTGCCGCGCCCGAAGCGGAGTTCCCTTCGATCGAGGAAAAGGTCGGTTGGCTGACCGAGATGTCGTCGCGACTGACGCGACGCATGCCGGACCGCGAGGCGCGGCTGGATTTCCTCAAGACCGTGTATTACGAAGCCAAGCGCGCCGGACTCGATCCGCAGATGGTGCTGGGCCTGATCCAGGTCGAAAGCGGCTTCAAGAAGTATTCGATCTCGTCCGCCGGCGCCCGCGGCTACATGCAGGTGATGCCTTTCTGGGCGGGCCTGATCGGCAGCAAGGACAGCAACCTGTTCCACCTCCGCACCAACCTGCGCTTCGGCTGCGTCATCCTGCGCCACTATCTGGACATGGAAAACGGCGACCTCTACCGGGCGCTGGGCCGCTACAACGGCAGTCTGGGCAAGCCCGAGTATCCGAACATGGTGAGGGGGGCGTGGGACAAGCAGTGGGCCTGGGGGCCGCGAGTGATCGGGCCGCGATAGACCGGCCCTGCGCTGACCCGCTACCCGCTCGCGGCGACGCCGGCCCGCGGCGCTTAAGGTGCCGCCAGCCCTGACATGTAGTCGGCCACAGCTTCGAGATCACCGTCGCTGTATGGCTTGAGGACCTTTGCCATATCCGGGTTGGCATTGCCGCGCTGGCCGTCCCTGATAGAGACGGCTTGGCGCAATAGATATTTGAAATGTTGTCCGGCCACCAGCGGGAAGAATTTTTCCGCGTCGCCCTGCCCTTTGTTGCCATGGCAGATGACACAATCCTTTTCATACAATGCCTTGCCTCGATCCAGGGAGTTCCCCGGTCCCCGGCCGAGATTGGCCTGAATCGGGAGTGCCTGCAGGAATCGGGCAATGTCGGCAATTTCCTGCGTGGTCAGCACGTGCTCATCGGCAAATGGCGCCATCTTCGGATTGCGGCGTATTCCGGAACGGATGTCGGTCATCTGCTCGATCAACACGGTCGCATGCTGCCCCGCCAGACGAGGGTAAGCGCCGCTGCTGCTGCCGGTAGCGCCTTGCTTGTGGCAACCCTGGCAAATCTTGAAGGCCTCCTCGCCACGCGCGACGTCGCCCTGCAGTTTGAGGACCTCCCGCTTTTCGCCCTTGATTTCGTTCCATGCCCGGACTCCGCTGCCCGCAGTTGCGGGGGCCTGGCCCTGAGCCAACGCGACAAGGGGCAGCCACCACAAAGCCACCAACAGCTTAGTCATCCACTTCACCATCTTCCCCTTTTCAATTCCACCTGTTCAAAGTCCGGTCAGATACTCGGCTACCGCCTTGATTTCATCATCCGACAGGCGTTTCGTCACCTCGCGCATGAGCCTCGACCCGGCGCCACTTCTGGCATCGCTTCGAAAATCCTGCATCTGCTGGATCAGATATTCCTTGTGCTGCCCGGCGAGGCGCGGGAATCGCTTGCTGCCGGCACCAGTGGAACTGTGGCAACCGGAGCAGGCGGGCACCCCCCTTTCTTCGTCGCCATCCTGATAGAGCTTCATGCCGCTTGCTGCCATCTTTTGATCCAGCACCACGCCCGAACCCGGCTTCTGCGCGCCAAAGTATTCACCCAGCCCTTTGAACTCATCCGGATCGAGGGTCTTGGCGATTGGAGTCATGATGTCGCTCTTGCGGGCACCGGAAACAAATTCCTTCAATTCCCGCACCAGATACTCGGGATGACGGCCGGCAAGTTTCGGAAACTTGGGGTCGGTGCTGTTGCCGTCCAGTCCATGGCAGGCCGAACAGAGGTTGACGACGAGCGCCTTGGCAGTTGCCGAGTCTGCGGCCTGGACCGATCCGCTGAGCAAGAAACTCAGGACTGCCGCAGTCTGGATCAGGAAACCCGTGTGCCATGGGCTGGATTGGAAATTTGCACAGGTGCCACCGCAATCGCTTTTCAATGTTCCCCCTTTTGCGGGCTGGTTGCTTTGCTTGAAATCATAACAGGCTGCCAGGCCGGATCTGATATCCGTCCAGCCCAATTCATCCGGCCGTCCTGTTTTCGAACTCCGCTGCGCGCGCCGCGCCTTAGCGCATTCCCGGCAACATCCCCTTCATGCCCCGCATCATCTTCGCCATTCCCCCCTTGGAGAACTGCTTCATCATCTTCTGCGTCTGCTCGAACTGGTTCAGCAGGCGATTGACCTCCTGCACCGACACGCCGGCACCGGTGGCAATACGCCGCTTGCGATTGGCCTTGATGATTTCGGGCTTGGTGCGTTCCGTCGGCGTCATCGAATTGATGATGCCCTCCAGGCGTCGGACTGTCTTGTCCTCCATGCCGCCGCCGGCCTTTTGCGCCATGGCACTGAACTGCGCCGGGAGTTTTTCGAGCATGGCGGCCATGCCCCCCATGTTTTTCATCTGGGCAATCTGGTCCTTGAAATCGTTGAGGTCGAAGCCCTTGCCGGACTTCATCTTCTTGACGAATTCCTGGGCCTTGTCCTGATCTACTCCGCGCTGCGCATCCTCGACCAGTCCGAGGATGTCGCCCATGCCGAGGATGCGCGAAGCCATGCGCTCCGGATGGAATTCCTCCAGACCGGTGAGCTTTTCGCCGACGCCGGCAAACTTGATCGGCTTGCCGGTGACATGGCGCACCGACAGCGCAGCACCGCCGCGCGAATCGCCGTCGAGCTTGGTCAGAATCACGCCCGTCAGCGGCAGCGCCTCGTTGAAGGCCTTCGCCGTATTGACCGCATCCTGGCCGAGCATGGCATCGACCACGAACAGGGTTTCGATGGGCTGCAGCAGACGGTGCAGATCCTTGATCTCGGCCATCATCGCTGCGTCGATGGCGAGACGCCCGGCGGTATCGACGAAGAGCACGTCGTAGTAGTGACGCCTGGCGTAATCCAGTGCCGCCGCCGCAATGTCGGCCGGCTTCTGCTCGCCCGATGACGGGAAAAAGTCGATGCCGGCCTGGGCCGAAACCGCCTTGAGCTGATCGATGGCGGCCGGCCGATAGACGTCGACGCTGACCGTCAGCACCTTCTTCTTCTGCCGCTCCTTGAGCCACTTGCCCAGCTTGGCCGTGGTCGTGGTCTTGCCCGCGCCCTGCAGGCCGGACATCAGGATCACTGCCGGCGGCTGCGTAGCGAGATTCAGGCCGACGCCGGCGCCGCCCATCAGTTCGGTGAGTTCGCGATGCACGACGCCGACCAGCGCCTGGCCTGGAGTCAGGGAACCGATGACTTCCTGGCCGAGCGCCTTTTCCTTGACGCTGGCGATGAAATCCTTGACTACCGGCAGGGCGACGTCGGCTTCGAGCAGGGCCATGCGCACTTCGCGCAGCATGTCGGAAATGTTGTCGTCGCTAAGGCGGGCCTGTCCGCGCAGGTTTTTTACGACACGGCCGAGTCGCTGGGTGAGGTTGTCTAACATGAATGAATGGGGTTCGGATGAACGAAGAGATGAAAGGCTTGGTGTAGACTTCAGCAATGTCCGCAATCTTAATGCATCTGCTGGCCGCAGCCATTTATGCCGGCCTGGCGGCACATCTGTGGCGCACCCGCTGGCGCGGACCGGCGCTCGACCAACCGGCCGGAGGACTCAAGCTGGGCGAGCGCGGCCTGCTGCTGCTGGCGCTGGCAGCGCATGCGGTCAGTTTGCGCATGGCGATATTCGATGGCGACAGCATGCGCTTCGGCTTCGCCATCGCGCTCTCGGTGATGCTCTGGCTGGCGATTGCGCTGTACTGGATCGAAAGCTTTTACGCCCGGATGGATGGCCTGCAGGTTATCGGCCTGCCGACGGCAGCGGTAGCCGCCGTGCTGCCGGCACTATTCGCCGAAGCCCATGTGCTGACCAACGCCGGCTCGATGGCTTTCCGCCTGCATTTCCTGATGGCCATGCTGGCCTACAGCCTGTTTACGCTGGCAGCCCTGCACGCCCTGCTGATGGCAGCCGCCGAAAAGGGCTTGCATCGCGGCCGCATCTCGCCGCTGCTGGCCGGCCTGCCGCCTTTGCTGACGATGGAGGCACTGCTGTTTCGCCTGATCCATGTCGCCTTTGTCTTGCTCACATTCACGCTGGTTTCAGGTGCCTTCTTCTCCGAAACCCTGTTCGGCAAGGCACTGACCTTCAACCACAAGACCCTGTTCGCCATTCTGTCCTGGCTGATCTTCGCCGCGCTGCTGGCGGGTCGCCACTTGCGCGGCTGGCGCGGCCGGGTGGCGCTGCGCTGGACGCTGGCCGGCTTTGCCACACTGCTGCTGGCCTATGTCGGCAGCCGCTTCGTGCTTGAGGTAATCCTCGGCCGCTGATGGACGAAATACCGCTGTCCGCCCAGTTCGCGGCCCTGGCCGTGCTGCTGATTCTGTCCGGCTTTTTCGCCATGGCCGAGACCGCGATGATGGCGGCCAACCGTCACCGGCTCAGGCATCTGGCGGATTCCGGGCACCGCGGCGCGCAACTGGCGCAGGCCCTTTTGAGCCGCGTGGACCGGCTGATCAGCTTGATCCTGCTCGGCAATACCCTGATCAACGCCGCCGCCGCCACGCTGACCGGTCACATCGCGCTGCAGGTTCTTGGCCAGGAGAAATGGACCCTGGAAGCCGGAACCCTGTTCGTCACCTTCTGCCTGCTGGTGTTCTCCGAAATCAGCCCGAAGGTAGTCGGTGCCAATTATCCCGACTGGCTTGCGCCGCGCATCAGTTACATTCTTACGCCGCTGCTGCGCATCGCCTATCCGGTAATCTGGTTCGTCAACCTCTTCGTCAGCGCCCTGCTGCGCATACTGAACTTGCAGCCCAAGGCCGGCCACGACCGCCACCAGATGTCGGGCGAAGAATTGCGCGCCATCGTGCTTGAGGCGGGCCACTTCGTGCCGCCGCAGCACCGCGCCATCCTGCTCAACCTGTTCGAACTGGAGCACGTCACCGTAGAGGACCTGATGACGCCACGCGGCGAGATCGAGGCGATCAACATCGCGACTCCGATCGCCGACATCAAGGCCCAACTGGCAACCAGTTATCACACCCGCCTGGTGGTGTTCGATGGCGACCCCGGCAACGTTATCGGCGTGCTGCACCAGCGCCGCCTGCTGCCGGGAGCTTTCGAGGGCGAGATAGACCATCAGGGCCTGCGCGCCTGCCTGACCGAGCCGTACTGCATCCCGGCGACGACATTGGCTTATACGCAACTGCAGTTCTTTCGCGAAAACCGCCAGACGCTGGGCCTGGTGGTGGATGAGTACGGCGAAATCGAGGGACTGATCACTCTGGAAGACATCATCGAGGAACTGGTCGGGAAGTTCGCCGCCAGTCAAGCCGATGTCAGCCAGCCACCGGCCTGGAGCAGCGATGGCACGGCGCTGGCCGACGGCGCCGCGGCATTGCGCGATCTGAACCGCTTGCTGGACCTCGAATTGCCGCTGGACGGACCGCGCACGCTGAACGGGTTGATCGTCGAGCACCTGCAGGACATACCCGAGGTGGGCGTTGGCGTGCGGGTGCATGGCGTAGCCATGGAGATCGTGCAAACACAGGACCGAAAGATCAAGATGGTGCGTCTTCACCGTCCCGCTCGAGAGTGATACTCTCGGCATAATCAAGGCGTAGAATGCCTCGGATCAATGTTTCAGTAGAGGCTAACGCCGGTCTTGTAAGCGTCGAGCACAGCGGCCGAGACTACTATTCAAGCGGGAGAAGCCGATGGCCACAGCAGGCAAGGCAAAAAAGGATGCCGGCCCAAAGGAATTTGATTTTTCCTGGGAAGGCAAGAACAAGACGGGCAAAGTCGTTCGCGGCGAAATCAGAGCAGCCAGCGAGGCCGCGGCGAACGCTTCGCTGCGCCGGCAGGGCATCACCGTCAACAAGATCAAGAAACGGAAGATCAGTTCCGGCGGCAAGGTATCGGACAAGGACATTACGCTTTTCTCACGCCAGCTTGCCACCATGGTCAAGTCCGGCGTGCCGCTGCTGCAGTCTTTTGACATCGTCGGCAAAGGCACCAACAATCCGGGCCTGGCCAAACTGCTGTTCGACATCAAGTCCGACGTCGAGACCGGATCCAACCTCGCCTCGGCGTTTCGCAAGTATCCCCAGTATTTCGACGCCCTGTTCTGCAATCTGGTCGAGGCCGGGGAGCAGGCGGGTATTCTCGACACGCTGCTGGATCGCCTGGCAACCTACAAAGAGAAAATCCAGGCCATCAAGTCCAAGATCAAGAGCGCCCTGACCTACCCGATATCCATCCTCGTCATCGCCTTCATCATCACCGCGGTGATCATGATATTCGTGGTGCCGGCGTTCAAGAACGTGTTTGCCAGTTTCGGCGGCGAACTGCCCGCCCCGACGCAGATCGTGATTGCCATTTCTGACGGTTTCGTAGCCAACTGGCACATCATTTTCGGCGGCATTTATGCCACCATTTACGGCACCATTCAAGCCTTCAAGCGCTCCGTGGCGCTGCAGATCATGGCGGACAGATATGCGCTCAAGGTTCCGGTTTTCGGTGACCTGATCCGGAAATCCTCCATCGCGCGCTGGACACGAACCCTGTCCACCATGTTCGCCGCCGGCGTGCCGCTGGTCGAAGCCCTTGATTCGGTAGGCGGTGCCGCCGGCAACTATGTCTACACCATGGCGACCAAACAGATCCAGAATGAGGTCAGCACCGGTTCGAGTCTGACCGCGGCAATGGAAAACTCCGGCGTCTTCCCGCCGATGGTGACGCAGATGGTCGCCATCGGCGAGGAATCAGGCCAGCTCGATTCAATGCTGGGCAAGACCGCAGACTTCTTCGAAGCCGAGGTCGACGAGGCTGTCGAGGCGCTCTCGAGCTTGATGGAGCCACTGATCATGGTCTTCCTCGGCGGACTGATCGGCGGTTTGGTCGTAGCCATGTACCTGCCGATCTTCAAACTCGGTTCGGTCGTCAGCTAGCTTGGCACCCGGCTCGTCCAACAAGCGCCGCGGATGATCGCGCTGCTCGCCGACCCGGCGCTGTTTGCTCTCGCCGCCGGATTGCTCGGCCTGGTGATAGGCAGTTTCCTCAATGTCGTCATCCACCGCCTGCCGATCATGATGGAGCGCGACTGGGCGGCGCAGTGCGCCGAGCTGAAGGGCGAGGCTGCGCCTGCCCTGGAAGCGCTTTCCCTGGCCCGGCCGCGCTCGCGCTGCCCTCAGTGCGGCCACCCGATCACGGCCATGGAGAACATCCCGGTCATCAGCTGGCTCTTGTTGCGCGGACGCTGCAAGGCTTGCGCCACGCCGATTTCCTTGCGCTATCCGCTGGTCGAAGCGCTGACCGGACTGCTGTTCGCCTTTGCCGCCTGGCACTTCGGCTTTAACGCGGCGGGGATCGGCGCACTGGTGTTCATCGCGGCGCTGGTTGCCTTGACTGCCATCGACTTCGACACCCAACTGCTACCCGACGACATCACCCTGCCGCTGCTCTGGCTGGGCCTGGGACTCAACGCCTTCGGCGTCTACACGGACTTGAAGAGCGCCGTCATCGGTGCCATGGCCGGCTATCTGTCGCTGTGGGCCGTGTATTGGGGCTTCAAGCTCGCCACCGGCAAGGAAGGCATGGGCTACGGCGATTTCAAGCTGCTGGCGGCGCTCGGCGCCTGGCTGGGCTGGCAGATGCTGCCCCTGGCCATCCTGCTCTCATCTTTCGTCGGCGCCGTCGTCGGCGTCGCGCTGATGGTCTTTGCCCGCCACGGCCGCAACGTACCGATTCCTTTCGGTCCCTACCTTGCCGTCGCCGGCGCGATTGCCCTGGTCTGGGGCAAGCCCTTGACCCGCGCCTATCTCGGCACCGTCCTCTAGCCCCTTGCAAATCGGGCAACAGGCCCCATTTCCCTGACGTCGGGATAGCAGGTCAGGGCGGGCGCGCCAAGGGCTTCGGCTATAATCCCACCCCTTTGCCAGAATGCCGGAGAAAATGTCATGCCGATCTATGCTTATCGCTGCACCGGTTGCGGCTTTGAGAAGGATGTCATGCGGAAAGTCAGCGATCCGCTGCTGACCACCTGCCCCGAATGCAATACCGAAAACTTCGCCAAGCAGCTCACTGCGCCCGGATTTCAGCTCAAGGGCAGCGGCTGGTACGCCACCGACTTCAAGGGCGGCGGTTGCAAGGCCGCGGAAGCCAAGAGCGACAATCCGCCCCCTTGCCAGGGCGGAACGGGTAGTTGCGCCGCCAACAGCTGACGGCTTGCGCCTTGAAGAAGTACTTCATCACGGGACTGCTGATCTGGGTCCCATTGGCAATCACAGCCTGGGTACTGGCCCTGATCGTCCGTTCCATGGATCAGTCCCTGCTGCTGCTGCCGCAGGCCATTCATCCCGAACACCTGCTGGGCGTATACATCCCCGGCCTTGGCGCATTGCTGACTTTGCTGGTGGTGTTTATCACCGGACTGATAGCGACCAATATCGTCGGGCAGAAAATGGTGCGCTTCTGGGAAGGCGTACTTTCCAGAATCCCGGTAGTGAAGTCGATCTATTACAGCGTCAAGCAGGTGAGCGACACCCTGTTCTCCGGCAGCGGCGTAGCCTTCCGCAAGGTTCTGCTGGTGCGCTATCCGCACCCGGAAGCCTGGGCGGTGGCGTTTCAGACCGGGCACCCGGCGCGCGATGTGGCCGACATGCTGCCCGAAGAGCACGTCGGGGTCTTCATTCCGACCACGCCCAGCCCGGTCAATGGTTTCTTCTTTTTTGTCAGGCGCAAAGACGTCATCGAAATTGACATGAACGTCGATGAAGCCCTGAAGTACATCGTCTCAATGGGTGTTGCCGCCCCGCCCATGAGAAATCCAGCCGGGCGCGCCCAGAACCAGTAAGGCCCTGCGGGCATCACAACAATCCGGAAATCCTATGCGTACTCACTATTGCGGCGAGGTAAATGCCTCCCATGTCGACCAGGTTGTCACTCTTTGCGGCTGGAACCACCGCCGTCGCGACCATGGCGGCGTAATCTTCATCGACCTGCGCGATCGCGAAGGACTGACACAGATCGTCTGCGATCCGGATCGCCCGGAGATGTTCAAGACGGCCGAGGACGTGCGCAACGAATTCGTGCTGAAGATCACCGGCAAGGTGCGGCGGCGTCCCCAGGGCACCGAGAATCCCAACCTGGCCTCCGGCGAAATCGAAATCCTCTGCCATGAACTGGAAGTGCTGAATACGGCGGTGCCGCCGCCATTCCAGCTGGATGAAGACAACCTCTCCGAGAACGTGCGGCTGACGCATCGCGTCATCGATCTGCGCCGCCCGCAGATGCAGAAGAACCTGATGCTGCGCTACAAGGTGGCGATGGCTTTCCGCCGCTTCCTCGACGACAAGGGTTTCATCGATATCGAAACGCCGATGCTGACCAAATCGACGCCCGAGGGCGCACGCGACTACCTGGTGCCTTCCCGCGTGCATCCCGGCAAGTTCTTCGCCCTGCCGCAATCGCCGCAGTTGTTCAAGCAGTTGCTGATGGTGGCCGGCTACGACCGTTACTACCAGATCACCAAGTGCTTCCGCGACGAAGACTTGCGCGCCGACCGCCAACCGGAGTTCACCCAGGTCGATATCGAAACCTCCTTCCTCGACGAAGTGCAAATCACCGCGCTGATGGAGGAAATGATCCGCTGCGTGTTCAAGCAGTCGCTGAATGTCGATCTGCCCAACCCCTTCCCGCGCATCAGTTACGCCGAAGCCATGGCCCGTTACGGCTCCGACAAGCCGGACCTGCGCGTCACGCTGGAACTCACCGACATTACCGATGCGGTCACCGACGTCGCCTTCAAGGTATTCAGCGGCCCGGCAACTTCGGGCGGCCGTGTCGCGGCGCTGCGCGTGCCGGGCGGCGCACTTGGGGCAACTGCGCTGACCCGCGGCGAGATCGACGGCTACGGCGAGTTCGTCAAGATCTACGGCGCCCGCGGACTGGCCTACATCAAGGTCAACGACGCGTCGAAGCTCAACGAGGAAGGCCTGCAGTCGCCCATCGTCAAGAATCTTCACGCCGCGGCGCTGGCGACCATCATCGAGCGTACCGGAGCGCAATCCGGCGACCTGATCTTCTTCGGTGCGGACAAGACCAAAATCGTCAATGACGCGCTCGGGGCGCTGCGCATCAAGCTCGGCCACGAGAAGGGCTACGTCGACGGGTCGGCCTGGCGGCCGCTGTGGGTGGTCGATTTCCCGATGTTCGAATACGACGACGAAAACCAGCGCTGGTCGGCCTGCCACCATCCCTTCACCAGCCCAAAGGATGGCCATGAGAAATTCATGGCAACCGATCCGGGCAAATGCCTGGCCAAGGCCTACGATCTGGCCTTGAACGGATGGGAAATGGGCGGCGGCTCGGTGCGGATCCATCGCGCCGAACTGCAGGAACGGGTATTCCAGGCACTCGGCATCGGTCCCGAGGAACAACAGGCCAAGTTCGGCTTCCTGCTCGATGCGCTGAAGTACGGAGCGCCGCCTCACGGCGGCCTGGCTTTCGGCCTCGACCGCATCGTTACCATGATGGCCGGTGCCGAGTCGATTCGCGACGTCATCGCCTTCCCCAAGACCCAGCGCGCGCAGTGCCTGCTGACCGACGCGCCGTCCGACGTCGATGAGAAACAGTTGCGCGAGTTGCACATCCGCCTGCGACAGAAAGTGGAAGCCCAGGTCGAGGTCGGCAAGTCCTGAAATGCTGCGCCGTGTTGTCGCGCTGCTGTGCCTCGGCTTCGCGCTGTCGGCAGCGGCACGCGGCAACTGGCGCGATGACTCGCCCGACAGCAGCATTGCCGAAGCAAATCTGCCGGCGGAAGCGCGCACCACCCTGCGCCTGATCGACCGCGGCGGCCCCTATCCCCACCGCCGCGACGGAGTCACTTTCAAGAACCTTGAACAGCGCCTGCCGCTGAAGCGGCGCGGCTACTATCGCGAATACACGGTACCGACACCGGGCAGTACCGACCGCGGTGCGCGTCGCATCATTGCCGGCGAACAGCCTGCCGCGATGTTCTACTACACCGAAGATCATTACCGCAGTTTCCGGAAAATCAGGCGATGAGTGCAGCCGACAGCTACCAGTCCCTGTTTGCCGACGCCGACAGAGCCGGCGTGCATCATCTGCCGCATGGCGACCGGCAGCCCCTGCTTGCCGGCGCCGGCGCCGCCGGCTGTCTGGTGCAGTCGGTGGATCTGGCAGGCGCACGCGACAAGGACGGGATGCTGGCGGCGATTGGAAAGGCGCTCGGCTTTCCCGAGTGGTTCGGTCACAACTGGGATGCACTGAATGACTGCCTGCTCGACATGGGCTGGCGTCCGGCCGAAGGCTACGTGATTCTTCTCGATCATTGCGACGGCATTCACGGTCGCGCCGAGGCCGATTTCGTCACCTTGATGCGGGCCTTCCAGTCGGCGGCAGAGGAGTGGCGCGAGCAGGGCGTGCCTTTCTGGTGCCTGGTCGACATGCAGGCCGACGGCATTGCCTGGTTGCCGACGGTGGCTCAGCCGGACTGAGAACTGCCGATGAAGTACAAGAAACCCGTCTCCGTGCTGGCGGTCATCCACACCGCGGCGCTGGACGTGTTGTTGCTGGAACGTGCCCGTCACCCGGGGTTCTGGCAATCGGTCACCGGCAGCCAGGAAGACGATGAGCCGCTGCTCGAAACGGCCCGGCGCGAAGTCCGCGAAGAGACCGGCATCGAGGCTGCTGCAGCCGATTTCATCGACTGGCAGATGGTCAATCGTTATCAAATCTTCGCCGAGTGGCGGCACCGCTATGCGCCCGGCATTACGGAAAACATCGAGCACGTCTTCAGTCTGTGTCTGCCTGAGCGGTGTTCCATAGCCCTTGCGCCGGACGAACATCTGGCCTATCGCTGGTTGCCGTGGCAGGAGGCGGCTGCCGCCTGCTTTTCATGGAGCAACCGCGATGCCATCCTCGAACTGCCGCGGCGACTCGCCGCAAGCGCCGGGGCAGGTTGAATCCGGTCGCCGGCGCTGAAAATCCGCGTTGTGCCGTTTCATTGCCGGACAAGTAGAATGCCCGGAGTTACCACTTGCTCTCGCTGATACCCATGATCGAAAAGCTCTCTCCCGAAGCCAAGGCCGGTGTGCTGGCCGAGGCCCTGCCCTACATCAAGCGCTTCCATGGCAAGACCATCGTCGTCAAGTACGGCGGCAACGCCATGACCGACGAGCATCTGAAACAGTGTTTCGCCCGCGACGTGGTGCTGCTCAAACTCGTCGGCATGAACCCGGTGGTGGTGCATGGCGGCGGGCCGCAGATCGAGAACCTGCTGGCCCGCGTCGGCAAGAAGGGCGAGTTCGTCCAGGGCATGCGCGTCACCGATGCCGAGACCATGGACCTGGTCGAAATGGTGCTTGGCGGCCAGGTGAACAAGGACATCGTCAATCTGATCAATCAGCACGGCGGCAAGGCCGTCGGGCTTACGGGCAAGGACGGCAACTTCATCCGCGCCAAAAAACTGATGATGGAAAACAAGGATGCCCCCGGCGATCTGATCGACATCGGCCAGGTCGGCGACATCGTCTCCATCGATCCCAGCCTGATCGCACTGCTCGACAGCGGTGCCTTCATCCCGGTAATCGCGCCGATCGGCGTCGGCAGCGAGGGCGAAACCTACAACATCAATGCCGACGTGGTCGCCGGCAAGATCGCCGAAGTGCTGAAGGCGGAAAAGCTCGTGATGCTCACCAACACGTCGGGTGTGCTGGATCAGGCGGGCAATCTGATCACCGGCATCACGCCCAAGCAGATCGACGACATGGTCGCCGACGGCACCCTCTCCGGCGGCATGCTGCCCAAGATCAGCTCCGCACTGGACGCGGCAAGGAACGGGGTCAAGGGCGTGCACATCATCGATGGCCGTGTCGAACACGCGCTACTGCTGGAAATCCTGACCGATGAAGGCGTCGGTACGCTGATCAAATCGAAGTGAGGGTGAAGACAACCTATCCCCCAGCCCCTTTCCCGAGGAAAGGGATGACTATGGTTCAGACGTGCTCTGCACGCCTTCCGTTTGTTACGGGCTGCCTCCTCGGGGCGGCCCTTCGGAGTCACTCATGAACGAAGCCCGCGCCGCCAAAGTCGGTGAAAAAAAGCTGCTGATCCTGCAGACCATCGCCGAAATGCTGGAACGGCCGGCGGTCGAAAAGGTGACGACGGCCCTGCTGGCCAAGCAGTTGCAGGTTTCCGAAGCCGCGCTCTACCGCCACTTCGCCAGCAAGGCGCAGATGTACGAGGGCCTGATCGAGTTCATCGAAAGCGGCGTGTTTTCGGTAATCAGCCAGATCGAAGCCGCGGAGGAATCCGGCCTCAAGCAGGCCGAGGCCATCGTCGCTTCGCTGTTGCGCTTTGCGCAGAAGAACCGCGGTCTGACCCGGGTACTGGTCGGTGACGCACTGGTACATGAGAATCCGCGCCTGCAGGCACGAATCAACCAGTTGCTGGACCGCATCGAATCCACTCTCAAGCAGTGTCTGAAAGTGGCCTCGGCGCAAGGGGCGCTGGGCGCCGGACATGATTTCGGCGCTCACGCCGACCTGCTGGTCTGCTATACCGTGGGCCGCTGGCAGCGCTTTGTCAAAAGCGGCTTCAAACACGACCCGTTGGCGAACTGGCCGGCGCAGTGGCCGCTTCTGGCGCGCTGACGCCGCCCGCGAAGCGGAATTCCCGGCGCGCAAAGCGCCGCCATCGCGTCGTCAGCCCCGACTCTTTAGCAGCGTGGCAGCCTCAATCGCAAAGTAGCTCAGGATGCCGTCGCAACCGGCGCGCTTGAAGCACAGCAGCGCTTCCATCATCACCGCATCGTGCGCCAGCCAGCCGTTCTGCGCCGCCGCCTTGAGCATCGCGTATTCGCCGCTGACCTGGTAGGCGTAGGTCGGCACACCGAATTCGTCCTTCACCCGGCGCACGATATCGAGGTAGGGCATGCCCGGCTTGACCATCACCATGTCGGCGCCCTCGTCGAGATCCAGCGCCACTTCGCGCAGCGCCTCGTCGCTGTTGCCGGGGTCCATCTGGTAGGTGGATTTGTCGCCCTTGCCCAGGTTTGCGGCGGAACCGACGGCATCGCGGAAGGGGCCGTAGAACGCCGACGCGTACTTCGCCGAGTAGGCCAGGATGCGGGTATGGATAAGCTTTTCCGCGTCCAGGCTGGCGCGGATGCGGCCGATGCGGCCATCCATCATGTCGGACGGGGCCACCACGTCGGCACCGGCACGGGCATGGCACAGCGCCTGTTTCGCCAGGGCTTCCAGCGTCTCGTCGTTCATCACATAGCCGCGCGGATCGGCCGGATCGATCAGGCCGTCCTGACCATGGCTGGTGTAGGGGTCGAGCGCAACGTCGGTGATCACGCCCAGTTCCGGAAACTCCTGCTTGAGGCGCGCCACCACGGTGGGCACCAGACCGGCCGGATTCCAGGCTTCTTCGGCCCCCGGAGTCTTCCTGCTGCCATCCACCACCGGGAACAGGGCGAGCGCCGGTACGCCCAGAGCGAGCGCCTTTTCCGCCACGGGCAAGAGACGATCCAGCGACATCCGCTCGACGCCGGGCATTGAGGCAACGGCTTCGGTACGACCCGAACCTTCGAGAACAAAGACCGGGTAGATCAGATCACTGGCGGTGAGTGTGTGCTCGCGCATCAGGCGCCGCGAAAACTCGTCACGGCGCATGCGCCGCATCCGCGATGAAGGAAATACACCTTTTACAATCATGGGGTTGGCCTTGAAAGAAATTTTGGAATGGCTTGAACTTTACCGCAAAGGTCTTATCTTATGAACAGATGGCGACGAACACTCGTTCCCGCCGCCTCCCGCTTCACCTCCCTGAGCGGGTTGCCTTGAGTATTTCAAGGTGTTTTGCCCTCGACCTTCCTCCCCCTGGGTCGGGGGCTTTTATTTTGGCAAAGCCGGAATAAAAGCCCATCGGGCGCGTCGGCGGTATGCCCCGGCCCCCTTGCCAGAATGCCTGCCGCGCAGCGTAATCCCATGTAAGCAGAGCGAGGGGGCGACCGGCGAGTCTGACTGCGTCAGCCAGGGGATGTGGCAACCACCTCGCTGCTCAACCAGTTGCCGATCACTTTTTCGGCTTCATCCATGCCGGTCTTCTTCAAGCTGGAAAACATCTGCACGGTCACTTGCTCGCCGCGATCGGCGAGCGCCGCTCGCGTTTCGCGCAAAGTCCTGGTCTGCTCCTGCCGCGTAAGCTTGTCTGACTTGGTCAGCAGGCAGTGAATCGGCCGCCCTGTGGAACCGAACCAGCCGATCATCTTCCAGTCGAGTTCCGTCAGCGGTCGGCGCGAATCCATTATCAGCACCAGGCCGACAAGATTCGAACGGCATGTCAGGTAGTGTTCCAGCAGACCTTGCCATTGCAGCCGAACCGCCAGGGGAACCTGGGCATAGCCATAGCCCGGCAAATCGACCAGGGCGGCGCCGTTTTTCATGCGGAACAGGTTGATCAACTGGGTCCGGCCCGGCGTCTTGGAGACGAAGGCCAGTCGCGTATGCCCGACCAGGGTATTGATGGCGCTCGACTTCCCCGAATTGGAGCGCCCGGCAAAGGCGATCTCCTCGCCGTTCGGGGCCGGCAAACCGCTGGGCTGAGCTACTGAAATCTCGAAGGTGGCGTGGCGGAACAGGGACATGGGGCTATACGTCATAGGCACGCCGCCATGGCTGGCGAGCATGGGAAATCGGATGGGGTGGGATAGAATATCAGGTTTACAATTTTCGAATCCTGCAGTTTTCCAGGAGTTCTTGTCCATGAAGCGTTTTCTGCTCGCTCTGCTGTGCGCATTGACTGCATTCGGCGCCCTCGCGGCCGATACTGCCAAGGCAGCCCCCAAGGGTGATGCCGCGCGCGGCCAAGCCATCGTCGCCACAGTCTGCGTGGCCTGTCATGGCCTCGACGGCAACAGCCCGATTCCGGTTAACCCGAAGCTCGCCGGACAACATCCCGAATACCTGCTGAAGCAGATGAAGAACTTCAAGGCCGTCGGCGGCAACCCGCCCGAGCGCGTAAACGCGATCATGAACGGCATGATCGCAGCCTACGACGAAGGTCAGATGCGCGACCTGTCGGCTTATTTTGCGTCACAGGCACGCAAGGGCGAAGCGGCAAAGAGTCGCGAAACCATCGAGTTCGGCCAGAAGCTGTATCGCGCCGGCGATCTGAGCAAAGGCCTGCCGGCCTGCGCCGCGTGCCATGGCCCGGCCGGTGCCGGCCTGCCGGCGCAATATCCGCGACTCGGCGGCCAGTACGCGGAATATACGGAAGCTCAGTTGAAAAGTTTCCGCGAAGGCAGCCGCAGCAACGATGCCAACAAGATGATGCGCATGGTAGCGATCAAGATGACCGACGCAGAAATCAAGGCGGTTTCCGATTACATCGCCGGACTGCGCTAGCGATTAGCGCTTCCTCGCAGGGCATGCGGCGCAAACGCCGGTGTCACGCGACAACAGTTGCACCCCTCCGGCTTATGAACAACTGCTGGGCGCAGGCCGTGCAGTGTCAAGGCAGCGCAAGCTAGGCAGCCATTTTTCCGGAAAGCACCGGCAACTTCCTTTTGACGTAGGCCGCGTATTCCCGGTCGCGGCTCAGGACGTGGCCGATGAACCAGTTCTCGAAGAAGCCGACCAGGTGTTCATTCGCTGTCTGTTTCTGCAACTGCTGTTCCAGTTTGGCGATCTGGTCGATGAGCATGGTATGTGACTCGACGTGATCCGCTTGATCGGGATAACCGACAATTTCCAGCAGGGCCTCCTCGACCGCCAAGTGGAACTTCACATACTCCTTCAGTTGCGCCAGGAAGAACTGCAGGATATGCCAGGGATCCCGCTTTGCTACCGAGTTTTCTATGGCAAGCAGATGTTCGAAGATCTTCTTGTGTTGCCCGTCGATCGTTTCAATCCCGATCGCGAAACTGCTATCCCATTTCATCCTGCCTCCCTTCCCGCACCCTACGGCTTGCCGCGTGACGTTTGCTTGACATGTCAATTGTAGCTGCAATGGCCGGACGGCGCGCACTGCCGTCAAGTTCCGGATCCGGCGTCAGTACCGCCTGCCGCCGCTGACGCGCACGATGCCCGCCAGGTCGATGTGCTGTTCGATCCCGGTGAGGCCTGCCGTCGCCAGAAGTTGGCGCACGGCCGCAGCCTGATCGTAGCCGTGCTCAAGCCAAAGCTGCCCGCCCGGTGCCAGGTGCGCGGGTGCCGCGGCGATGATGCGGCGCATGGCATCGAGCCCCTCGGCGCCGCTGGACAGCGCTGATGAAGGTTCGTAGCGCAGATCGCCCGCGGCAAGATGCGGGTCCGCGGCGGCGATGTAGGGCGGGTTGGCGACTATCAGATCGAAGCATTCTCCCGCCAGCGCGGCAAACCAGTCGCTCTCGCACAAGCGCAGACTTGCGCCAAGGCGTTCGGCGTTGCTGCGCGCCACGGCAAGCGCCGCCGCCGAGATGTCCGCGGCGGTCACTCGTGCCGATGGGATTTCCAGCGCCAGCGTGACGGCGATGCAGCCGCTGCCGGTGCCGAGATCGAGAATCTTCACCGCATTCCTGTCCGCGCCGGCACCGCCCTCACTCACCATGGCGCCGCACGCGGCACTCGCCAGCGCAAGTTCGACCAGCAACTCGGTTTCCGGACGCGGGATCAGCACGGCCGGTGAGACGACGAATTCGCGACCGAAAAATTCGCGCCGGCCGACCAGATACGCCACCGGTTCGCCGCCCGCCCGCCGCGCCGCGAGGGAAGCAAAGCCGAGCAGTTCGGCTTCCCCGAGCACCTCGTCGTCATGGGCCATCAGCCACGACACCGGCCGCTGCAGCACATGCCCCAGCAGCAGGCGCGCCTCGCCCGCCGGCAGCTTCGCCCGCGCCGCCGCCAAAGCCGCGGCGACGGTGGTCATTCGGAAAGCGCCGCCAGCAGTTCGGTCTGATGCTCCGCAGTCAGTGCGCCCACCAGTTCATCGATGTCACCGTCCATCATGGCGTCGATCTTGTACAGGGTCAGGTTGATGCGATGGTCGGTAATCCGGCCCTGCGGAAAATTGTAGGTGCGGATGCGTTCCGAGCGGTCGCCGGAACCGATCAAACTCTTGCGCTGCGAGGCGATCTTCTGCTGCTGCTCGCGCTGCTTGGCATCGTTGATGCGCGCTGCCAGCACCGACAGCGCCTGGGCCTTGTTGCGATGCTGCGAGCGGTCATCCTGGCACTCGACGACGATGCCGGTCGGAATATGCGTAATGCGTACCGCCGAGTCTGTCTTGTTGATGTGCTGGCCGCCAGCACCTGAAGCGCGGAAAGTATCGATGCGCAAGTCGGCCGGATTGATGTCGATGTCGACCAGTTCGTCGGCTTCCGGCATGACCGCGACGGTGCACGCGGAGGTATGGATGCGGCCCTGGGTTTCGGTCACCGGCACGCGCTGCACGCGATGTCCGCCCGATTCGAACTTGAGCTTCGAATAGGCGCCGCTGCCTTCGATGCGGGCGATGATTTCGCGGAAGCCGCCGAGATCGGATTCGCTGCGCGAGACGACTTCCACTCGCCAGCGCTGGCGTTCGGCATAGCGGCTGTACATGCGGAACAAGTCGGCGGCGAACAGGGCGGATTCGTCGCCGCCGGTTCCGGCACGGATTTCCAGGAACAGGTTCCTGTCGTCGTTGGGATCCTTCGGCAGCAGGGCACGCTGCAGTTCGATTTCGAGGCGGGCCATCTCGGCGCCGGCGGATTCCTGCTCGGCCAGAGCGAGTTCCTTCATTTCGGGATCGCCCAGCATTTCCGCCGCTCCCGAAAAATCGGCGCTGGCAGTGCGGTAAGAATGGAAAAGCTCCACCACCGGCATGATGTCGGCGCGCTCGCGGGTGAGCTTGCGATAACTGTCCATGTCGCGGGCGGCCTGCTCGCCGCCCAGCAGACCGTCGATTTCGGCCATGCGTTCGCTCAAGCGTTGCAGTTTTTCGAGGATGCTTTTTTTCATAAACCCAATGTCAGGCTGGCTGCGCCGGGTGGCGGATCATGCGCTTGCCGGCGATGCGGCACGGGCGATGCGCTGGATGCTGTGACGCACATCCGCCGCCAGCAGCAGTTCGGTCTGCGCCGCAGCGAGGGTAATGCGCTCGTCGAACTGCAGCAGACCGGCAGCGTCAGCCTGCAGGATTCCGGCATCTGTCAGATTGCGGATCACATTGGCGAACAGCAGCTTTTCCGAAAACTCGGCTGAATTCTGTTCGTAGAGCATGGCCAGCCGCTGCGCCAGCAGGTGGGTGGCTTCCTCGAGTTCGGCGCGGGTCAGTCGCCCGCTGCCGTGATGTTGCAGCAAGGCCAGGGTGAGGAACTGCCGCTCCAGCGTAGGCCGGATGATTTCGCCCAGTTGCTGCAGTTCCGGGCTGGCCTCGCTGTTGGGCGGCGGCGCGTGCAGCATCCCGCTCGAACTGTCGGCGAAGATCAGCCCGCGCCGGCATAGCGCCGCTTCGGTGCGGTCGATCACCGCATCCAGTTCCGCCGCATCCCAGGGCAGGAAAAGCTCGGCGCGCAGCAGCCCGTAAATCCCCTTGATGGCCTCCTTGGCGCGCTGCCGGGTGAGCATCTGGTTGTGGCTGACCAGGCAGGCCAGCAAGGCAGGCAGGGCCAGCAAGTGCAGCACGTTGTTGCGGAAGTAGGCAAGCAGTGCGGCCTGTTGTTCCCCGGCGCGGACCATGTCGCCCAGAGGATGCGGGTAACTTTCCACCAGATCGAGCCGGCGCACGTAGTCGATTACCTCGCCGGCCGGCAGAGCGCACGGAATTACCGAATCAGCATACGGAGTTTCGGTCAGCAGGAACTGCACATGCTCGATCTGCTTCTGCAGCAGCCCCACATCGGCGGCGTGCTTGGGCGTCGACAGCAGCGTCACGGCCAGCAGATTCACCGGAGTGACCACCGCCAGTGCATTGACGCTGCGCGCCAGCGCCGTCGCCGTGGCATCCACCGCGTCGCGCAGCCAGGGGGCCTGGGGCTCGACGCTCTCTTCGCGCCATGCGGGGCGGTGCGCATCAAGGAGTTCGGCAAGCGCCAGAGGCGGGCCGAAATTAACATGCACTCTGCCGAAGTTGCGCTGCAGCAGCCGCACCGCGCCGAGTATGCCGATCAGCGATTCGGATTGCTTGGGCCGGCCGTGGAGTTCGGCCAGGTAGCTGTTGCCCTCCATCAGTTTCTCGTAACCGATGTACACCGGAACGAACACCAGCGGCCGCGAACGGCTGCGGACGAAACTTTGCACCGTCATGGCCAGGATGCCGGCCTTGGGCGCCAGCATGCGCCCGCTGCGGCTGCGTCCACCCTCGATGAAGTATTCGAGGGGAAAGCCGCGCTCGATCATCAGGTGCAGGTATTCCTGGAACACCGCCGCGTAGAGCGGCTCGCCCTTGACCTTGCGACGCAGAAAGAACGCTCCCGAACGGCGCAGCACGGAACCGACCAGCGGCAGGTTGAGGTTGGCCCCGGCAGCGATGTGCGGCACCATCAGTCCGCGGTTGAAAATGAGGTAGGAGAGCAGCAGGTAATCGACATGACTGCGATGGCAAGGCACATAGACGATGCCGTGACCCGGCGCCACGGTGGTCACACGCTCGAAGTTGTGCACCTCGACGCCGTTATAGACCTTGTTCCAGACCCAGGTCAGAAACAGGGCAAACGCCCGCACCACCGAATAGTTGTAGTCCGAGGCGATCTCGAAGGCGAATTCGCGGGCGGATTTCTGCGCGGCCACCAGGGAGATCGACTTGGTCTCTGCTTCGACGGCAATCGCCTTGCGTACCGAGGGCATGTTGAGCAATGCGCGCAGCTGGGTGCGGCGATGCGACAGGTCGGGACCGATCGCCATTTCGCGCTGACGCCGGAAGTGCACCCGCAGGATCCGCCCCAGCTTGCGCACCGCGTGCGGCTCGTCGATGCCGTCGTTCAACAGGTCGCGCAGCGAAATCGGCGCGTTGAAGCGCACCACGGTATGGCGCCCGTGGATCAGCATGGCGAGCAGGTGGCGCAGCGTGCTGACCTGCTGCCAGGTCTCGGCAAAGAAAGCCTTCAGTATCGAGTCCTGCTTGTCCGGCTCGCGCCCCCACAGTATCGTTACCGGCACCAGTTGCACATCGAAGCGCGGGTCGGCGACGGCGGTTCTGACCAGCGCCTTGAGCATCTGAGAATGTTCATTACGCGGATTCGGCACCAGGCGTCCGCGCTCGTTGCGCGCCAGGAAGAAGAAGGATCGCTGCGAGGTGAACGCCGGGTCCCGCAGCGGTCTCAGGGCCGGCGGCAGTCCCAGTTGGCGGCACTCGTGGTCCAGTACCAGCAGATTGGAAAGATGGTGCTCGTGAAGCACATAGCAAACCGGCAGGTCGGGCCGAAGTTTGAGCTCCTCGGGCGTTTCCGGGAAAACCCGTGTTCGCGTTCCCAGATACAGAATCCGGCGATAAACGTCCAGGGTCCAGCCGGTAAAATCGAAAAAGGGCAAGTTGCTCACGGGCGGCCGGGCTCGCGCCCGGGCGATCTATGCGAATCCACGCCGCTACTCCCCGGCGTTGAGGTGATAGATGCGGGAGATCAGCGCCGAAACCTCGGTGCGCTCCTTGCCTTCAGCCTGATTCAGCGCGTGAGTTGGAGCGTGCAGCAGTTTGTTGGTGAGGCCATGCGACAGCGCGTCCAGCACCTTGGCCGGATCATCGCCGCGCGCCAGAAGTTTCAGGGCATGCTCCACTTCGTGACGCCGCGCACGTTCGCCTGCATCGCGCAGGGCCCGTATGGTCGGCACCGTCTCGCGCGATTCCATCCAGTGCAGGAATCCGGAAACGCGGTCGGCAATGATGGCCTCGGCCTCGACTACCGCAGCCTGCCGCGACTCAAGGCCGGATTCGACAATCTGTCCGAGGTCATCGAGGGTATAGAGAAAGACGTCGTCCAACTCGCCGACTTCCGCTTCGATGTCGCGCGGCACAGCCAGATCGACCATGACCATCGGTCGATGACGGCGGGCTTTCAAGGCGCGCTCGACCATGCCCAGACCAATGATGGGCAGCGAACTGGCGGTACAGGAAACCACGATGTCGTAATCCGCCAGGCGCTCGCCGAGCTGGTCCAACCGCATGGCGTCGCCGGCGAAGCGCGCCGCCAGATCGGCGCCGCGTTCGAGCGTGCGATTGGCAATGGTCAGCCGCTTCGGATTCTGGCCGGCAAAATGCGCGGCGCACAGTTCCACCATCTCACCGGCGCCGATGAACAGCACCTGTTGCGCTGCCAGGCTGTCGAAAATGCGTGCTGAAAGATGCACGGCAGCAGCGGCCATGGAAACCGTATTGGCCCCGATCGCCGTCGTTGAGCGGACTTCCTTGGCCACCGCAAAGGTACGCTGGAACAGTTTGCCCAGCAGTGTGCCCAGCGTTCCGGCCTCCTCCGCGACCCGCGCCGCCTGCTTCATCTGGCCGAGGATCTGCGGTTCGCCCAACACCATCGAATCCAGCCCGGCGGCAACACGGAACATGTGGCGCACGGCATCCTGCTGCGGATGCTGGTACAGATAGGGATGAATCTTCTGCGGCGGCAGCGAGTGATACTCGGCCAGCCAGTCCGCGGCAACCTGCGGATGTTCCGCCGCGCAATACAGTTCCGTGCGATTGCAGGTCGACAGGATCGCCGCTTCGCGCACTGTCTTCGCCCGCAACAGGTCGTGCAGAGCCTGGCCCATGCGCAACGGGTCGAAAGCCACCTGCTCGCGTACTGACAGCGGGGCCGTATGATGGTTGATGCCGAGAGCGAACAACTGCACGGCTATATGCCCTTGAGACGAAACAAGAAATGACCAGCAGCGGGTATTAGAAACCGTTTGGACCCAAACAACAAGGCTGGCTGCCGCCCGTTGCCCCGTAATCCGATCCGCAGCGTGATTATACCGGCAGCGGATATCGTCGTCCGGCAGCCGCAGCGGGATTGAACCCGAACAGGTAAAATCGCGCGCTCTCGCTGTGCTCGTCCGGCGCAAAAAGGCTCGGGGGCGCCGCGCAGGGCGTTCCTGCAGGGAACACCGACACTTGGAGAATTTCAGTGCAACTTGTTTGTCTCGATCTCGAAGGCGTGCTCGTTCCGGAAATCTGGATCGAGTTTTCAAAACGCACCGGCATCCCGGAACTCTCCCGCACCACCCGCGATGAACCGGATTACGACAAGCTGATGAAATACCGGCTGGACTTGCTGAAAACCCACAAGCTCGGCCTGCCGGACATCCAGAAGGTGATTTCCGACATGGGGCCGATGGCCGGCGCCAGGGACTTCCTCGACGCCCTGCGGCGCGACTATCAGGTGATCATCCTCTCCGACACCTTTTACGAATTCGCCATGCCGCTGATGGCGCAACTCAACATGCCGGTGCTGTTCTGCCACAAGCTGGAGGCCGATGCCGCCGGCTTCGTGGTGAACTACCACCTGCGCATGCCCAACCAGAAAATGGAAGCCGTACAACGCTTCCGCGAATTGCAGTTCAAGGTCATCGCCGCCGGCGACTCCTACAATGACACGGCGATGCTGGGCGCTGCACATGCCGGCATCCTGTTCCATCCGCCACAGAAAGTCATCGACGAGTTTCCGCAATATCCGGTGACCATGAACTACACGGAACTGCGCGCCGAGATCAACAAGGCCTCGGCGCGAATCTGATGTCCCGCCGCCGAGCCGCCTCAAGGCGGGACAAGTCATCGACCCGGAAGCCGCGCAATGCGCGGCTGAACCACTATCAACCCCTTCCTCTGGAAGGGCAACGAGGGGAAGGGATTTAACTTGCACCGCGCACGCTTCTATACCCTCTCTGCTTCCTGCCCCGACCAGGTCGGCATCATCGCCCGCGTCACCGGCTTCATCGCCGAGCATCAGGGCTGGATTCTGGAATCCCGCTTCCACGCCGATGACCTGGACGGCCGCTACTTCATGCGCATCGAGGTCAAGGCCGATTCGCTGCCCTTCCACCTCGCCGAATTCCGCAATCGTTTCCAGCCCCTCGCCGACGAACTGCAAATGGACTGGCGCATCAACGATTCGGCTGTCAAGAAGCGTGTCGTGGTGCTCGTCTCCAAGCAGGAGCATTGCCTCTACGACCTGCTGGCACGCTGGCAGTCGAAGGAACTCGACATCGAGATTGCCTGCGTCATCTCGAACCACGACACCTTCAGGGGTTTCGTCGAGTGGCACGGCATTGCCTTCCATCATGTCCCGGTGCCGGCCGACAACAAGGAAGCCGCCTATGCCGAGGTGCAGCGCCTGTTCGAGGAAGTTCATGGCGACACCATGGTGCTGGCGCGCTACATGCAGATTCTCTCGCCTGAACTGTGTGCCGCCTACCCGGGGCAGATTCTGAACATCCACCACAGCTTCCTGCCCTCCTTCGTCGGCGCCAAGCCCTACCATCAGGCCTACACGCGCGGCGTCAAGCTGATCGGCGCCACCTGCCACTATGTCACCGAAGCGCTCGACCAGGGCCCGATCGTCGAGCAGGACGTGATCCGCATCGACCACTCGGATTCAGTCGAAGACATGGTGCGCTACGGCAAGGACATCGAAAAGACCGTGCTGGCGCGGGGACTGCGCTACCACCTGGAAGACCGGGTGCTGGTGCACGGCAACAAGACCGTGGTGTTTCGCTGAAAAGTCGGTAGCGAACACAAGTCTTGCCGGGACTTGACCCGGCCGACGATGGTGCAGGGCACACGCTGCACCGGCCGGTCACTCGGCAAGCCGCAATACCTCCTGCTGACCACCCGGAACCGCCCGGAACAAGCCTTTCGCCGCTGCAGCAGCACGCGTCCGCCGTTGATCCGGCAAGCCCCAACCCGATCGTCATTAAATGATTACATTTGAATATCGTTATATATTGATATATGTCAATATTGCATAGCACCAAGGGCATAGGATTTCTCTGCCGCCTTGTACAGCTGGCACCTCAGCCGGGCGGGGGAAGCCGTTTGTCGTGTGGCGAAGGAGAGTGTTATGCGTATCGCAAACCAGCTGGCTACCATCGTGGCAGCCTTTTTTCTTGCCGCAGCAGTTCCGGCCATCGCCGAACCGGCATCGGCGAAACTGCTGAAATCCACAGCCGATCACGGCAAGTTCAAGGTTCTGAATCAGGAGTTCGCCTCCGGCCCCGAGGTTACCAAGGCATGTCTCAGCTGCCACACCGAGGCCGCCAAGCAGATTCACCAGACCCAGCACTGGAAATGGGAGTTCGTCAATCCGCAAACCAAGCAGGTCCTGGGCAAGAAGCACATCGTCAATAATTTCTGTACCTCGGTGGCCTCGAACGAGGCTGCCTGCAACAGTTGCCACATCGGTTACGGCTGGCGCAACGACAAGTTCGACTTCTCGATCGAGGAAAACGTCGATTGTCTGGTCTGCCATGACCATACGGGCAAGTACAAGAAGCCGTCCGGCTTTGCCGGCATGCCGGTGACCAGAGACACCGAATTCCCCCCCGGCTCGGGCAAGATCGTCAAAGGCATCAATCTTCAGGAAATCGCCCAGAAGGTCGGCCCGACTACGCGCAACACCTGCGGCAGTTGCCACTTCAACGGCGGCGGCGGCGACGGGGTAAAGCATGGCGACCTCGACAGTTCACTCGAGGCTCCGGGGAGGGATCTCGACGTGCACATGGATACCAAGGGCCTCAACTTCAGCTGCGCCACCTGCCACAAGACCGACGTCCATCAGGTACCCGGCAGCCGCTACGCCCCGACAGCGCGCGACAAGGCACCGGCACACATGCGCGGCGAGGGCGACAAGAGCAACCCGGCCACCTGCCAGGCCTGTCACGGACAAGCGCCGCACAAGGCGGCCAGGCTTAACGGCCACACCGCCAAGCTCGCCTGCCAGACCTGCCACATTCCCGCCTTCGCCCGCGGCGGCCAGCCGACCAAGATGTTCTGGGACTGGTCAACAGCCGGCAAGCTGGGTCCGGACGGCAAGCCCATGGTCACCAAGGACGACGATGGCTATGACTCCTATATGACCATCAAGGGCGACTTCGTCTGGAAGGAAAACGTCAAGCCCGAATACGTCTGGTTCAACGGTACGGTGAAGTACACCCTGCGCGGCGACAAGATCGAGAAAGGCGACAAGCCGACGGCCATCAACAGCTTCGAGGGCAGCCCGACGGACGGCAAGTCGATGATCTGGCCGATCAAGATGTTCCGCGGCAAGCAGCAATACGACCCGGTGAACAAGACTCTGGTCATTACCCACCTGGCAGGAAACGACGATACCGCCTTCTGGAAGAACCTGAATTGGGAAAAGGCCGTTGCCACCGGCATGGCCAGTGCCAACGCCCCGTTCTCCGGCAAGGTCGACTTCATCGAAACCTACAGCATATGGCCGATCACGCACATGGTCGCACCCAAGGAAAAGGCGCTCGCCTGCAGCGAATGCCACAGCAAGAGCGGCCGCCTGGCCGGCATCCAGGGCATATATCTGCCGGCACGTGACGGCAACAAGCTGGTAGACACGGTCGGCTGGAGCATGGTCCTGCTGACCCTGCTCGGTGTGTTCGGCCACGCCGTCCTGCGCATCGTCGCCAGCCGCAAGCACTAAGGAGAACTGAAATGGCTGAACGTATCTACGTTTTCAAACGCTTCGAGCGCTTCTGGCACTGGTCGCAGGCCGGTCTGATCATGTTCCTGATGCTCACCGCCTTCGACATCCACGGCACCTACACCATCTTCGGCTTCGAAAAAGCGGTGAATTACCACACCATGGCCGCCTGGTCGCTGGTCGGTCTGTGGGTGTTTGCAATCTTCTGGCATTTCACCACCGGCGAGTGGAAGCAATACATCCCGACCACGGAGAAAGTCGTGGCGATGGCCCGGTACTACCTTTTCGGCATATTCCGGAACGCGCCGCACCCCTTCCGCCTGACGCAGCTGCGCAAACACAATCCGCTGCAGCGGCTGGCCTATCTGGGCGTGCTGCTGTTCATCGGTCCGCTGATCTGGATCAGCGGCTGGCTGTATCTGTTCTACGCCGACTGGCCGGCCTGGGGACTGACCGGGCTGCAACTGGAATGGGTCGCGACCGGCCACACCATCGGCGCCTTCCTGATGCTCGCCTTCCTTATCGCCCACGTCTATCTGACCACCGCCGGCCATACGCCGCTGGCTCACATCAAGGCCATGGTGACCGGCTGGGAAGAAGTCGACGACTAAGGACCGGCAGCAAAGCCTGCCCGGCAAGAATTTGTACTGCTTACTCTCGTGGAGAATTTCATGAACAAGACATTCAAGAAAAAATTGCTCGTCACCCTGTTGGCCGCCATGTGGTTGCCGCTGGCAGCCAATGCTACCGAGGCCGACCTGTTGAAGAAGATCGACGCCTTGGCGGCAGAGATTCAGACCTTGCGCAGCCAGGTCAAGGCCAACGAGGAAAAGACCAACAAGGCCGCCGAACAGGTGAAGACCCTTGCCACCAAATCGGATAGCGCCGGCCTCGAGGATCTCAAGGGTCAGGTCAAGAAGCTTGAAGACAAGTCGCTCGGCAAGTGGCTGACTGTCGGCGGCGACTATCGCTTCCGCGTCGACTCCCTCAAGGGGCAGACCAGGAACTTTACCGACGTGAATGCCACCTTTGCCAACGCGCAGCAGCGTCTGCAGGGTGACTTCTTCGGCAATCCTTCGACGGCAGCCGGATCGTCGTCCTTCTTCGGCGCACCGGCCGCAGGCGGCATGTCCACGGCCGGAGCGCTGAGCGCGTTGATGGGATTCTCCCAGGCGATGGCTGGAGTCGCCACCTATGACCAGGCACGCGCCTTCCTTGCCAATCCGATGAACGCCGGCCTGGTCATGGGCATGGGCGGCTTCGCTGCCAACGTGCCGGCCTACAAGCCGGAGAACAGCAGCCTCTACACCAATCGCTTCGGGCTGGATTTGGGCGTCAAGGCAACGCAGGACATCAGCGTCAATGCGCGCATGGTGATGTACAAGGTATTCGGCTCGCAGAACGACGGGGCGGTGACCAACGCCGGCGCCGCTCCCTTCTTCGCCGATCGCGTCGGCGTCTTCGACGGCACTCTGGGCCATGTACCCTCCAACAGCTATCTCGAAGTCGACCGTGCCTACGCCACCTGGAGCAACATCGCCGACAAGGAGATGTGGTTCTCGGTCGGCCGCCGCCCATCGACCAACGGCGCACCGAGCAACCTTCGCCTCAACAACCCGCGTCCCGGCAACGGCGGCACGCCGTCGCTGCTGGTCGATTACGCTTTCGACGGCATGACACTGGGTTACGCCCCGGACATCGACGCCCTGCCCGGCGCCTACGCCAAGGTCTGCTACGGTCGCGGCTTCGAGAGCGGCTACCGCAATCCGGCGGGAAATTCGCTCAAGGACACCGACATGGTCGGCATCGCCGTGATCCCGATTGACACCGATCCCCTGCGGGTCTGGTTGCAGTGGAACCGCGGCATGAACATCTTCGATGCGCCGACGATGAACGCCACCTACTTCGGCAACACCATGGCCAAGACCAACCTTGGCGACATCGACTGGTATGGTGCCGGCTTCATGAGCACCTTCAAGAAAGTCGGACCCGGCGAACTGCAGGTGTTTGGCGATGTCGGCCTGAGCAAGACCCATCCCAACGGCAATGTGTCGGCACAGTTCGGCTTTCAGGGTCTGATGACCGGCGGCTTCTTCGCGCCCGAGGCGCCCACCGGCAAAACCGGCACCGCCGTTGCCCTGGGTATCCGCTACGATCTGCCTTCGAGAACCAAACTCGGCTTCGAATTCAACCACGGCTCGAAGGACTGGATAACCTTCGCACCTGCCGCCGACGACATGTGGACGGCCAAGGTCGGCACGCGCGGCGACGTCTATGAGTTCTATGCCATCCAGGAACTCGACCGGCAGCCAATCTCCTCCTACTTCAGCCGCGCCTTCTTCAAGCTCGGCGTCCAGCGCTACAACTTCAAATACACCGGCAGCAACAACTGGGTCGGCGCCCCGGTGAAGATCAGCGACGTCAATGGCCAGATGATGACCACGACCCCGCTGGAGAACGCCACCAACCTTTACGCCACATTCGAAGTGAAGTTCTGATCTGACACCCTGACACATCGGGCGGAAAACATTCCGCTCGCCGATCACTCACGAACCATAGGAGTCGAAAATGAAAAGCAAACTTTCCAGCATCATCCTCGCTGCCGCGCTGGCCCTCTCCAGCATGACCTATGTCGGCAACGCCGCCGCCGATGAAGGCAAGATGGTCGGCCCGATCACCAAGATCACCCTGGCCGCCGACGGCAAGTCGGCCGTCGCCCTTGTCAAGGACGCCAAGTCCGGCGAAACCGTGACCCTGACCATCACCGACGACCTGACCCTGGACAAGTTCAAGGACAAGCGCATCGTCGTCGGCGACGAAATTCGCGCCCGCTGGGAGAAGGACGGCAAGAACACCAGCAAGTCGTTCAAGAAGACCGCCGGCTGCTAATCCGGCTGGCAAGTGCCGCGGCGACAGCAGTTTTGCCGCGGCCGCTGCGTCAGGCTAACCGGCTCGCGCGCCGCGCCGCCGGCGCGGATATTCGCTCACCTGCCGGCGGGTTTCCTCAGCAACAGCCACAGCCCGAACGGCAGCATCGGCAGGCTCAGCCACTGCCCCATGCTGACCACGTAGGACAGGCCGAGAATGCCGTGATCCGGCTCGCGGAAGAACTCGGCGACAAAACGCAACGCGCCGTAGCCGATCAGGAACAGCCCCGATACCGCGCCCAACGGGCGCCGGCGTGACGAGTACAGCCACAGTATGACGAACAGCAGCAGCCCCTCTCCCGCCGCCTGATACAAAGGCGAGGGGTGGCGCGGCAGCATGTCGACATTCGGAAAAATCATGGCCCACGGCAGCGTGGCATCGGCCACCCGCCCCCACAACTCGCCGTTGATGAAGTTGCCGATGCGCCCGGCCAACAGGCCCAGCGGCACCAGCGGGGCGATGAAGTCGGTCACCTGAAAAAATGTCTTGCCGGACTTGCGGCCCCACAGCGCCATCGCCACCAGCACGCCGAGGAAGCCGCCGTGAAACGCCATGCCGCCCTTCCACACGGCAAGGATTTCCAGCGGATGCGCCAGGTAATAGCCCGGCTCGTAGAACAGCACCTGCCCCAACCGGCCGCCGAACACCACACCGAAAACGCCGTAGAACAGCAAGTCGTCGAGATCCTGCGCGCTCATGCCGTGCCACGGCTGCGCCGCCGCCCGCCGCTTGCCGAGCCAGAGAAAAGCGAGAAAGCCGGCGAGATACATGAGGCCGTACCAGCGCACGGCCAGAGGGCCGGCTTGCAGGGCAATGGGATCGAACTGGGGATGGATCAGCATGGCATTTCAGGCACCGTGGCACTTCTTGAATTTCTTGCCGCTGCCGGATCTGCCATCAGGCCTTTCAGCGGCGCATGGGCCGCCGCTTCGCGACGGGCATCGGCAAACGCAATCGCCGCCTCTGGAAAGGGTTGCGGGAAGTGTTCGGTCTGCGCACGCAGCGTGTTCCAGGCTTCGGACATGAGAATGTTGGCGAAAGATGAAGTCAGTCAGGGTACAAGTTCAGGAGTGGGCAGCGGTGGCTATGGTATCAACACCGCAGCCGTTGAGGCCGGCCATCTCGATCATTTGTCGGAAGCGGCAGGTGGACTGGTGCCGGATTGCCGCAATTCGTCTTGCAACGCATACTTGCGGAATTGCTGCAAGAATACGCGCCCAGCCACATCACCCGCCACCCACGTACAGAAGGACGCCAATGAACGCTGACGAACTCCGCCAACTGCAGGCTCCGATCAAGGCAAAATACAAGGAAGATCCGGCGGCGGCGCTACGGACATTCCATGCAGTCGGTGTCTTGCTGCCCGATCGACCGACATGCCGGATCGAAACGCGGTTCGGCACAATCGACGCCGGACTCCATCCTGCGGCCGGCGGCGACGGCAGCGAGGCATGCTCGGGCGACATGCTGCTTGAGTCCCTGGTAGCCTGTGCCGGCGTGACCTTCAATGTCGTGGCGACGGCGATGAGCATTCCCTTCCGCTCAGCCAGGGTAATCATCGAAGGCGACGGGGATTTCCGCGGAACGTTGGGAGTTTCCAGGGAGGTCCCGGTCGGGGTAACCGACATCCGCATGCGCTTCGAGGTGGACTCCGATGCGAGCGACGAGCAACTCGCGACACTGCTCAAGCAGACCGAGCGCTACTGCGTGATTTACCAGACCTTGCTCACCCCGCCGCGCATGGCGGCGACCCTGCAACGGATCAACACCTGAAGCGGCCTGAACCATCGGGTACTGCGGATTGAGGCGCGGCCCGGCGCCGGAGGAAGTGCGGAGCAAGGCGATACAATCACGCCTTCTCTCTCACCCATTCGCGCCGGAGACTTCTCATGCCCGCCTACCGTTCCCGCACCTCCACCCACGGCCGCAACATGGCCGGCGCCCGCTCCCTGTGGCGCGCCACCGGCATGACGGACGGCGACTTCGGCAAGCCGATCATCGCCGTGGTCAATTCCTTTACCCAGTTCGTGCCGGGCCACGTCCATCTCAAGGACATGGGGCAACTGGTAGCGCGCGAAATCGAAGCAGCGGGCGGCGTGGCCAAGGAATTCAACACCATCGCCATCGATGACGGCATCGCCATGGGCCATGGCGGCATGCTCTACAGCCTGCCGTCGCGCGAACTGATCGCCGACTCGGTCGAATACATGGTCAATGCCCATTGCGCCGACGCCATGGTATGCATTTCGAATTGCGACAAGATCACTCCGGGCATGCTGATGGCCAGCCTGCGGCTCAACATTCCGAGCGTGTTCGTTTCCGGCGGCCCGATGGAAGCCGGCAAAGTGAAGTGGCAGGGGGCTTACCGCATGGTCGACCTGATCGACGCGATGATCGAGGCCGGCGACGGCAGGAACAGCGATGCCGATGTGGAGCGCATGGAGCGCTCGGCCTGTCCGACCTGCGGCTCCTGCTCCGGCATGTTCACCGCCAATTCGATGAACTGCCTGACCGAGGCGCTGGGACTCAGCCTGCCGGGCAACGGCTCCTTGCTGGCGACCCATGCCGACCGCGAGAAGCTGTTCCTCAAGGCCGGCCGCATCGCCGTTGAACTCTGCAAGCGCTGGTACGAAGGCGACGATGCCTCGGTGCTGCCGCGCTCCATCGCCAGCTTCGGCGCCTTCGAGAACGCCATCGCGCTCGACATCGCCATGGGCGGCTCGACCAACACCGTACTGCACCTTCTGGCCGCGGCGCAGGAAGCGGGCGTCAGCTTCAACCTGGCCGACATCGACCGCATGTCGCGCAAGGTGCCCTGCCTCGCCAAGGTGGCGCCGGCAACGCAGAAGTACCACATGGAGGACGTGCATCGCGCCGGCGGCATCATGGCCATCCTCGGCGAACTGGATCGCGCCGGCCTGATCAACCGCGACTGCCCGACGGTGCTCTACCCGACCCTGGGCGAAGCGCTCGACTGCTGCGACGTCATGCGCAACGACAGCCCGGCGGTGCATGAGTTCTACCGTGCCGCGCCCGGCGGCGTGCCGACGCAAACGGCTTTCTCGCAGAATCGCCGCTATCCGAAACTCGATCTCGACCGCGCCGACGGCTGCATTCACGATCTGGCCCACGCCTATTCCACGGATGGCGGCCTGGCCGTGCTGTTCGGCAACATCGCCGAGCGCGGCTGCGTCGTCAAGACCGCCGGGGTTGACGACTCGAACCTCAAGTTCACCGGCCGGGCGCGGGTCTGCCAGTCGCAGGAAGAAGCGGTGGAGAAGATTCTTGCCGACCAGATCGTCGCCGGTGACATCGTGATCATCGTCTACGAAGGCCCCAAGGGCGGTCCCGGGATGCAGGAAATGCTCTATCCGACGTCCTACCTCAAGTCCAAGGGCTTGGGCAAGGTCTGCGCCCTGCTCACCGACGGCCGCTTCTCCGGCGGCACCTCGGGCCTGTCCATCGGCCACGCCTCGCCGGAAGCCGCCGCCGGAGGAGCCATCGGCCTGGTCGCAGAGGGCGACACCATCGAGATCGACATCCCCAAGCGCCGCATCCACCTGGTTGTAGAAGAGCCGGTGCTGGCGGCACGGCGCGCGACGATGGAAGCGCGCGGGGCCGCTGCATGGAAACCGATCGATCGCCAACGCGAAGTCTCGGCCGCACTGCGCGCCTATGCCGCGATGACGACCTCGGCCGATACCGGCGCGGTGAGGGATCTGAGCCAGTTGGGATGAAGGCCGCAACGCGACGCAGCGGCGCCGGAAACCTCCGCCGGAGTCATTGTTTGTGGTTCTGCACGGAGATAGCTAGGCAGTTCCAGCCCGTATTCGCGGTTTTGGCCGCTTACGGCGTAAGGCATAGTGCGTGCTATTCGCCATCGCACGGACAAGACCATGCCGGATCGCACCTCACTCAAGTTCCTGGTAGTCGACGACTTTTCGACCATGCGCCGTATTGTGCGCAACCTGCTGAAAGAGCTCGGCTTTACCAATGTCGATGAAGCCGAGGACGGCGCCGTGGCACTGGGCAAACTGCGCGAGGGAAATTTCGAGTTCGTCGTTTCCGACTGGAACATGCCCAATATGGACGGACTCACGCTGTTGCAGCGCGTGCGTGCCGACGCCAGGCTGAAGACCTTGCCTTTTCTGATGATCACCGCCGAAGCGAAGAAGGAAAACATCATCGCTGCCGCACAGTCCGGGGCTTCGGGCTATATCGTCAAGCCTTTCACGGCAGCTACACTGCAAGAAAAACTCGACAAAATTTTCGAAAAAATGGGAATCTGAACATGGCCACGAAAAAGGATATCACCGCCAAAAGCAGCGCCCGGACAAGCCCGCCGCGCCAGGCAACAACACGCAAGCCAGCCGCCAAACCGGCCGTGCGGCGCGCGACTCCCGCCCGTGCCACCGGCGCCGTCCTGTCGGAACTCAAGTCGCTGGCCCGCGAGCTCAACAAGGCGGCCAAGGGGCTGAACAAGAAACGCAGCGGCAATCCCAAGGATGTCTCCAGCATACTCGGCAATGTCGAGCGCATGACCGCGGAGGCCGCCACCAAGTCGCTCATCGAAGCCGAGAGCGCCAAGCTGATTGTCGGCAGGCTGACCGACAGCCTCAGCCGCGACTGGAGCCGCAAGGACATCGAAGCCTCGCTCAAGGAACTCGGCGGCCATCTCACCAACATCATCGTCGCGCAGGAATTCCAGGACCTCGCCGGACAATCGATCCGCCACGCCCTGAAGGCGCTGGTAGGGGCCATCATCGTCACCGAAGGCAGCGGTCCCACCGAGGACGGCCGCCTGTCGCAAAACGAAGTCGACAGCCTGCTCAAGGGCCTGATGCCCTGAGGGTTATAGCTGAGTAATTTTATCGGGTATTATGGAGGCCTCCTTTTCGAGGCCTCCTTGATGTCCACGCTGCACAACCGGCTCGCTGCCGAAACCTCACCCTACCTGCTGCAACACGCCGACAACCCTGTGCAGTGGCAGCCGTGGGATCAAGCTTCGCTTGCCCTCGCCCGCCAGCAGAACCGGCCGATCCTGCTTTCCATAGGCTATTCGGCGTGCCACTGGTGCCACGTCATGGCACACGAATCCTTCGAGGATCCGGACGTGGCGGCGGTGATGAACCGTTTGTTCGTGAATATCAAGGTCGACCGCGAGGAACGTCCCGACCTCGACCAGATCTACCAGACCGCGCACCAGATGCTGACCCGGCGTAGCGGCGGCTGGCCGCTGACCCTGTTCCTCGCACCGGACGGAACCCCCTTCTTCGGCGGCACCTATTTCCCCAAACAGCCGCGCTACGGCCTGCCCGGCTTTGCCGACCTCTGCCGGCGCGCGGCAGAGGTCTTCGACAATCGCCGCGAGGACCTCGAGGCGCAGAACGCCGAACTGCGCCGCGGCCTTGCCGGCACGCTGCCGGCAGCAGTTGAGGACGTCGCCGGGTTCGATCCGTCACCACTGGCGACTGCCGGACAATTGCTGGCCCGCAGTTTCGACCACGACCATGGCGGCTTTGGCGGCGCGCCGAAATTCCCCCATCCCACCGATCTGGCTTTTCTGCTGGGGCGCAGCGACCCGGCGATGCGCCGGATGGCGCTGACGACGCTGACACGGATGAGCGAAGGCGGCATCTATGACCAGATCGGCGGTGGCTTCTGCCGCTACAGCATCGATGAACGCTGGGAAATCCCGCATTTCGAAAAAATGCTTTATGACAACGGGCCGCTGCTCGCGCTCTCTGCCGACGCCTGGGCGCAAAGTGGCGATCCGCTGTACGCCCGTGTCGCCGAAGAAACCGCGGCTTGGGTGATGCGTGAAATGCGGTCGCCCGAGGGCGGCTATTGTTCCTCGCTCGACGCCGATTCAGAGGGCGAAGAAGGCAAGTATTACGTCTGGGATCGCAGCGAACTGCAGCAACTGCTGACGCCGCAGGAATCGGCGCTGGCGCAACGGCACTGGGGTTTCGACGGTCCGCCGAATTTCGAGGGCCGCCACTGGCACGCCAGGGTTGCCGGCGAAATCGCCAGCGAAGAAATCCCGCTGCTGGCCTCGGCACGGCTGAAGCTCTTTGCCGCGCGCGAAAAGCGCATCCGGCCCGGCCGCGACGACAAGGTCCTGACCAGTTGGAACGCGCTGATGATCGAAGGCATGGCCCATGCGGCGCGCGTATTCGGTCGCCCGGCGTGGCTCGTTTCGGCGCAGCGCGCAATGGACTGCATCCGCCGCACGATGTGGCATGAGGGGCGCCTGCTGGCGACGGCAAAGGATGGCCGCGCCCATCTCGATGCCTATCTCGACGATCACGCCTTTCTGCTGGCCGCCTTGCTGGAACTGATGCAAGCGGAGTTCCGCAGCGAGGATCTGACGTTCGCCATCGAGCTTGCCGATACCCTGCTGCACCGCTTCGAAGACCGCGAGGCGGGCGGCTTCTTCTTCACGGCACACGACCACGAGGTATTGATCCACCGGCCCAAAACCGGCCACGACAATGCCACTCCCGCCGGCAACGGTGTCGCCGCATTTGCCCTGCAACGCCTGGGACACCTCCTGGGCGAAGGCCGCTATCTGGCGGCAGCCGAAAAAACGCTGCGTCTGTTCTGGCCCGAGATCAGCCGCTCGGCGGCCGGCTTCGGCAGCCTCCTGCTCGCCTTGGAAGAAGCGCTCACTCCACCGGACATCATTGTCCTGCGGGGGCCTGCGCAGAGCATGACAGAATGGCGCCGGGGACTGGGCGCCAGCCCGCGCCGGCTTGTGCTCGCCTTGCCCAACGGAATTTCCGGCCTGCCCGGCAGTCTCGCCAAGCCGGAAAGCGATCAGGTCAACGCCTGGGTATGTCGCGGCGTTACTTGCCTGGCACCGACATCGAATCTGGCGGACCTGATTTATTGATTTGAAGCATTTTTGGATGCATGCTGAATCCGGTAACATTCGCCACGTGGTAATTTCGGTCACGGCGCTTGAAGCCGATAATGCTGAAACTTCGTTTGCCCTGCTCTTCCATTCTCATCAACACACAAGGAATTCAACATGAAATCGGTATTGATCTCCGCGCTGGTTGCTGCCGGCGTCATGGCGTCGGCTCCGGCCTTTGCCAACAAGGACCTGGCCACCAAGAGCGGCTGCCTGGCCTGCCACCAGATCGACAAGAAACTGGTCGGCCCCGCGTATCAGGATATTGCCAAGAAGTACAAGGCCTCCGATGAAGCCCGTCTGATCGAGCGCGTAACCAAGGGCACTGCGGCCACCGGCGGCCAGGTGTGGAAGGAAATCAACGGCGGAGTGGTTCCCATGCCGCCGAATGCAGCGGTAAAGCCTGAGGACGTGAAGACTCTGGTCAAGTGGATTCTCGCCGGCGCCAAGTAATTCCGGCCGCCTGAAACGAAGTTTCAGCGGCAGCCGCAAGTTGAATGGCCAGTCCCACCAAGTGGGCCTGGCTTTTTTTATGTCCGAGTCCTTCTTGGACGAGGACGGTATCCAGCGGAATGTCCGAGTCCTTCTTGGACGAGGACGGTATCGCCCGATGCCGTCCCGCAACCGCCGCCGGTCAGCATTGACAAGTGATTGACGGAAGGCAAGAATCCTCCCGGCTGTTTTATCATCAGCAGCCTTATCCAGTCATTTGTCGACCATAACGGAGCATTGCCATGAACCTGCCCACAAAAGCCCTCTCGCTTTCCGTGATTGCTGCTATTGCCCTGGCGGGTTGCGGCAAGGAACAACCGCCACCTCCGCCGCCGGTACAAGCTGCACCGCCCATGGTGATCAAGATCGGCAGCGTGGCGCCGCTCACCGGCGGCATCGCGCATCTGGGCAAGGACAACGAGAACGGCGCCCGCCTGGCTGTCGACGAAGCCAACGCCGCCGGCACGATGCTGGGCGGCAAGAAGGTCAGTTTCGAACTGTTGTCGGAAGACGACCAGAGCGACCCGAAGGTGGGCAATACCGTGGCGCAGAAACTGGTCGACGCCAAAGTCGCCGGCGTCGTCGGCCACCTCAATTCCGGCACCACCATTCCCGCCTCGGCCATCTACAACCAGGCCGGGCTGCCGATGGTTTCCGGCTCCGCCACCAACCCGGCGCTGACCGAGCAGGGCTTCAAGGGCGTGTTCCGCGTCGTCGGTCGCGACGACCAGCAGGGCCCGGCGGTCGCCAACTATCTCGCCGGCCAGACCAGGCCCAAGACCGTGGCCGTGATCGATGATGCCACTGCCTACGGCGAAGGCCTCGCCAACGAGGTCGAGAAGACCCTCAAGGCCGCCGGCGTCAAGGTACTGCCGCGCGAGAAGGGCACCGACAAGACGGTGGACTGGAAAGCCGTGCTGACCAAGATCAAGGGCAAGAATCCCGACGCCGTGTTCTACGGCGGCATGGATGCCACCGGCGGGCCGCTGCTCAAGCAGGCGCGCGAACTCAAAATGACAGCGGTATTCGCCTTCGGCGATGGCGCCTGCACCGACAAGATGGCCGAACTCGCCGGCCCCGCGGCGGAAGGACTGCTCTGCTCGCAGGCCGGCATACCGGTGCAGGCGGCGGGCAGGAAGTTCCTCGACGCCTACAAGGCAAAGTTCAAGATCGATCCGATCCTCTATTCGCCCTTCACCTACGACTCGACCAATCTGCTGATCAACGCCATGAAGAAAGCCGACTCGAGCGACCCGGCGAAATATCTGCCGGCACTTGCAGCCAGCGACTACAACGGTGCCAGCGGCAACATCCGCTTCGACGAGAAGGGCGATCGCAAGGATGCGGAAATGACGATCTTCACCCTGAAGGAAGGCAAGATCACGCCGGTGGCCATCCTCAAGAGCGGCAAGTCGATGACTCTGGATGAGTACGCCCGGGCCAGCGCTCCTGCGGCCCCTGCGCCTGCAGCGGCAGCGGTTGCCGCTTCTGCTCCGGCAGCGGTGCCGGTTCCCGCCGCTCCTGCCGTAAAGAACTAGGTACGCGCCGGACCCAACCGGGAAGTCGCCTTGCGGCGACTTCCCCTCCCCGTGTCTCCGCCGCGATGCCGGGAACGGTATCCACCTAGGATTGTTCGACCGGACTTATGGAGATCCTGCTCCAGCAGATCATCAACGGCCTCACCACCGGCAGCGTGTATGCGGTTGTAGCGCTGGGCTATACGATGGTTTACGGGGTTATCCAGCTGATAAATTTCGCCCACGGCGAAGTGGTGATGATCGGCGCCATGGTGGCTTTCTCCGTCATCACCGCACTGGCCGGCAGCGGTCTGCCGCCTTTGCTCATCGTCCTCGCGGGTGTGCTGGCGGCGATTCCGTCGTGCATGCTGATGGGTTATCTGCTCGAACGCGTGGCCTATCGTCCGCTGCGCCACGCGCCGCGACTGGCGCCGCTGATCACCGCAATCGGCATGTCCATCATCCTGCAGCACCTGGCCTTGCTCGCCTGGGGCCGCAATCCGCTGGCTTTTCCGCAGATCATCGACAACCGGGTGTTCTCTGTGGGCGGCGCCGCGATCAGCACGGTACAGATCGCCATCATTCTCTTGTCATTGGTCATGATGGCCGGATTGAGCGGGTTCGTCTACCGCACCCGCTTCGGCATCGCCATCCGCGCCACCGCCGAGAATGTCCATGTTGCCGGCCTGATGGGCGTCAACGCCAACCGGGTGATCGCCGCCACCTTCGTCATCGGTGCCGCGCTCGGTGCCGTGGCCGGCGTGATGTACGGCAGCTACTACGGCATCGCCCACTACACGATGGGATTCAACCTCGGCCTCAAGGCATTTTCCGCGGCCGTGCTGGGCGGCATCGGCAACATCGCCGGCGCCATGCTCGGCGGCATTCTGCTGGGCCTGGTGGAGGCCCTCGGCACCGGCTACGTCGGCGAACTGACCGACCTCTGCGACTGGCCCCCGGCGCATGACTGGCTGACCGCACAATGCGCGGATGGCGGCAACTTCGTGCTGTTCGGCAGCAACTACCAGGATGTGTTCGCCTTCCTGATGCTGATCCTGGTGCTGGTGTTCCGCCCCTCCGGCCTGCTCGGCGAACGCGTCTCGGAACGGGCATGACGACCTTATGAACCGAAGAACTTCACCACAGAGACACAGAGACACAGAGAAAGGCGATAAATCAATTGCTTGTCGGGCAACAGATTTCCGACTGATTGTCGATCCGGCTTGGCGACGTGACGCCCTTCTCTGTGTTCTCTGTGCCTCTGTGGTTCAACCGCGTTTTCCAGGATGAAGACAAGCCGCGAGCGCATCGGCCTGGCCCTGGTCGCCATCGCGCTGATCGCCCTGCCTTTCGTCCTGGCTTCCGCCGGCACGGCCTGGGTACGCATCACCAACTTTGCCGTGCTGTTCGTCCTGCTTTCCCTCGGATTGAACATCGTGGTCGGCTTCGCCGGCCTGCTCGACCTCGGCTACGTGGCCTTCTTTGCCGTGGGTGCCTATGTCTACGCGCTGCTGGCCTCGCCGCATTTCGGCCTGCACCTGCCCTTCTGGCTCATCCTGCCGATCGGCGCCACGGTGGCCTGCATTGCCGGCGTGATGCTCGGCGCACCCACCCTGCGCCTGCGCGGCGATTATCTGGCGATCGTCACGCTGGGCTTCGGCGAGATCGTGCGCATCTTCATGAACAACCTCTCGGCGCCGATCAACCTGACCAACGGCCCGAAAGGCATCAACCGCATCGACCCGTTCCAGATCGGAGCGCTGAACTTTTCCGCCAGCGACACCATCGGCGGCCTGGTCTTCAGCGGGCCGATCAAGTACTACTACTTTCTGCTGCTGGTGCTGCTGGCCGTCATCGTCATCAACCGGCGCCTGCAGGATTCGCGCATCGGCCGCGCCTGGGTGGCGATCCGCGAGGACGAGATCGCCGCCAAGGCGAGCGGCATCAACACCCGCAACATCAAGCTGCTGGCCTTTGCCATGGGCGCGTCCTTCGGCGGCGTCGCCGGCGGCATGTTCGCCGCGATCCAGGGCTTCGTCAGCCCGGAAAGCTTCGTCCTCAATGAATCCATCATGGTGCTGGCCATGGTGGTGCTGGGCGGCATGGGCAACATCTGGGGCGTGATTGCCGGCGCGCTGCTGTTGTCTTTCGTACCTGAACTGCTGCGCTACACTGTGGAACCGGCGCAGCGCGCGCTCTTCGGCAAGCTGCTGGTCGATCCGGAAGTGCTGCGCATGCTGGTCTTCGGGCTGGCTTTGGTGCTCACGATGCGCTTCCGCCCCGCCGGCCTCTGGCCGGAAACCAGGCATCGTCGCGAGATGGACGAGAACCGGGCATGACGTCAAAACCATTAGCCACAGAGTTCACAGAGAGCACAGAGAAACCCCTTCTGCTGCTTCTCTCTGTGGACTCTGTGACCTCTGTGGCCAAAAGGTTTTCCGATGCCTGAAGTCCTGCTCGAGGCCAGCAACATAGGCAAGCGCTTCGGCGGCGTGCAGGCGCTGAAGGATGTCTCGCTGACCATCCGCAGCGGCGAGATCTACGGTCTGATCGGCCCCAACGGCGCCGGCAAGACCACATTGTTCAACGTGTTTACGGGACTCTATCCGCGTGACAGCGGCGAGGTCCATTTCGCCTCTGCGCCGCTGAATCTGGCGAGCCCGCACGAGGTCGCCGCTGCCGGCATTGCACGCACCTTCCAGAACATCAGGCTGTTCGGAAACATGACGGCACTGGAGAACGTGATGGTCGGGCGTCACGTACGCACCCGTGCCGGGGTTCTCGGCGCCATCCTGCGCACCCGTGCCGAGCGCGCCGAAGAAGCGGGCATCCGCCGCCGCGCCGAGGAACTGCTGCATTACGTCGGCATTGCCGGTCATGCCGGTGATCTGGCACGGCAGCTTTCCTACGGCGATCAGCGCCGGCTGGAAATTGCCCGCGCCCTGGCCACCGATCCCAAACTGCTGGCGCTCGACGAACCCGCCGCCGGCATGAACGCCACCGAGACGGCGGCGCTGCGCCGCCTGATCGAAGGGCTGCGCCAGGATGGACTGACGGTGCTGCTGATCGAGCACGACGTCAAGCTGGTCCTGGGATTGTGCGACCGCGTCGCCGTGCTCGACTACGGCGAGAAGATCGCCGAAGACGTGCCGGAAGTGGTGCGTGCCGATCCGAAAGTCATCGAGGCCTATCTTGGCAAGAGCGCTGCTTGAGGCACTGAACCTCCAGGTTCATTACGGCGGCATCGCGGCCGTAAAGGGCATTTCATTCGTGGTCGAAGAGGGCGAGATGGTCTGCCTGATCGGCGCCAACGGCGCCGGCAAGACCTCCACGCTCAAGGCGCTGGCGCGCATGATCCCGTCACGCGGCGAGATTCATTACGACAGGGAGCGCATCGAGGCGCTGCCCGGCCACGCACTGATCGCCAGGGGACTGGCGCTGGTGCCCGAGGGCCGCGGCGTGTTCGCCCGCCTGACCGTTGTCGAGAATCTGATGATGGGCGCCTATCACCGCGAGGACAGCCGCGAAATTTCATCCGATCTGGAAAAGATCTACGGCTTGCTGCCGCGCCTGAAGGAACGCCGGACACAAGTGGCCGGCACCCTGTCCGGCGGCGAGCAGCAGATGCTGGCCATCGGCCGTGCGCTGATGGGCCGCCCCAGGCTGCTGCTGCTCGACGAACCTTCGATGGGCCTGGCGCCGCTGATGGTGGAAAAAGTGTTCGAGGTGGTACGCAAGGTCGCGGCAGAGGGCGTGACGATACTGCTGGTGGAACAGAACGCACGCCTGGCGCTGGAAGTCTGCTCTCGCGGCTATGTCATGGAAAGCGGTGCGATCACCCTGGCGGACAGCTCGGCCGCACTGCTCGCCGATCCGCGCGTCCGCGCCGCCTACCTCGGCGAATAGTTTCCGGGGAAATACTGCGGCGCCCGGATGCAACACTTGCGGCAAAACAGTCCGGATGCCGGCGGGAACCGGCAAACAGTGATCATGCGGGAACCGCGCCATCTATGGCGGTTGCATAGCTGAACGCATCGGCGAAAAACTCTTCCGGCGGCAAACCCTGCGCGGCGAATTCGCCGCGCGCAGCGTCGATCATGGCCGGCGCGCCGCAGGCGTAGACCTGGTACGCGGAAAGATCGGCATGGTCTTCCAGCACGGCGCGATGGGCCAGTCCGCAGCGTCCCTGCCAGCGATCCTCCGCTGCCGCCTCGGACAGCACCGGTACGTAGCGGATATGTTTGTGCGCGGCGACCCATGCCGCAGGCAGGTCGGGCAGGTACAAGCCGGCGCGGTTGCGCGCACCCCAGTAGATTTCCATCGGGCGCGTCATGCGACTGTGAATGGCGTGTTCCACCATGGCCTTGACAGGCGCGAAACCGGTGCCGCCGGCGAGCAGGATGACGGGTTTGGCCGAATCCTCGCGCAGGAAAAAGTTGCCGCAGGGGCCCTGGAAACGCAGGATGTCCTTTTCCCTCATGCTGCCAAAAACATGACCGGTAAATTCGCCGCCGGGGATCAGGCGCACATGCAGTTGCAGGAAACCGTCGTCATGCGGCGCATTGGCAATCGAAAAAGCGCGACGCCGGCCGTCCTTGAGCAGAAACTCGATGTACTGGCCCGCCAGAAATTCCAGGCGCTCGCTGGCCGGCAACTTGAGGCTCAGCACCATCACGTCGTCCGCCATGCGTTCCATCTTCTGTACCCGGCAGGGCATGATCCTGAGCGGAACCTCTTTGGCCGCGCCCGCCTCGCGCGATTCGAGCACCAGGTCGGAAAGCGGTCTGGCGCAACAGAACAAGGCCAGGCCGCCGGCGCGCTCCGCCGCGGAGAGGGCCTGCTCCTGCGCCAGTCCGTGATCCACCCGGCCGTCGACCACCCTGCCCTTGCAGGCGCCGCAGGCGCCATTACCGCAGCCGTAGGGCAGCGCAAGACCGGCATCAAGCGCCGCCTGCAAAATTGTTTGGCTACCGTCGGCGCCAAAGCAGTCCCCGCCGGGCTGAAGCGTAACGCGGAATGAGCCAACTGGAGCCATGCGATAATCGTCCGATGCGTAGATTGCTGATAATCGGTTGCGGTGACGTAGTACGCCGCGCTTTGCCGCAACTCGTGCTGCGCTGGCACGTGCTGGCGCTGGTGCGCCGGCGCGACCCGCAACTGGCGACGCTGGGCATCACGCAGATCGAGGGCGATCTTGACCGGCCCGACACTCTGACACGACTGGCCGGCATCGCGGATGCGGTGATCCACAGCGCGCCGCCGCCGCCGCAAGGTACCGGCGACGTACGCACCCAGAACCTGATAGCCATCCTGCGACGCGGCAAAAGTCTACCACGGCAGCTGGTCTACATCAGTACCAGCGGCGTCTATGGCGATTGCGGCGGCGACCGGGTAAGTGAGACACGGCAGCCCGCAGCACAGTCGGCGCGCGCGGCGCGGCGGGTGGATGCGGAACAACGTTTGCGCCGGTTCGGGCGCGAACGCGGACGTCACTGCCGCATCAGCATCCTGCGTGCGCCCGGCATCTATGCCGCCGACCGGCTGCCGCTGGAGCGCCTGCAGCGGCGCCTGCCGCTCATGCTTCACGCCGAAGACAGTCACACCAACCACATCCATGCCGATGACCTCGGGCGCGCCTGCGTCGCGGCACTGGCTCATGGACGGGCGAACCGGATCTATAACATCAACGACGACTCGTCGCTGGCTATGGGCGAATGGTTTGACCTGCTGGCCGACGCCTTTGCGCTGCCGCGCGCGCCACGCCTGTCGCGTGAGGAGGTGCGTCGCGCAGTGCCGCCGCTGCAGTGGTCGTTCATGAGCGAATCGCGCCGCCTGGACAACACGCGAATGAAGCGGGAACTGCACCTGCGTCTGCACTACCCGACCGTGGCAACGGGAATCTCGGCCGCCCCATAGAGGAAGCATCATGCTCTGGATAAAAGCGTTTCATATCGTCTTCGTGGTGAGCTGGTTCGCCGGTCTCTTCTACCTGCCACGAATTTTCGTCAACCTGGCCATGGTGCCCGCCGACAGCAAGGCCGAACGCGAACGCCTGCTGCTGATGGCCGGGAAACTCTATCGCTTCATCACCCCGATCGGCGCGCTGGCAGTAGGGCTGGGCCTGTGGCTGTGGTTCGGCTTCGGCTTCGCCGGCGGCTGGCTGCATGCCAAGACAGCACTCGTCATCGGCCTGGTCGCATACCATTTCTGGTGCGGCAGGCTGCTCGCCGGCGTCGCCGCCGGCAGTTCGACGAAGACTCATGTCTGGTTTCGTTTCTTCAACGAAATGCCGGTATTGGCGCTGACGGCCATCTGCATCCTGGCGGTGGTGAAACCGTTCTAGTCGCGGCAGCCGCGCTAAAGGCCGATAATACCGGCGTTGGCCCTCACTGAAAGCTGCGCTCTTGAACCACTATTTTTCAACCTGCCCGCGCGGGCTCGAGTCGCTGCTCGCGGAAGACCTCGCCGCTGCCGGCGGCAAGGACATTGCGACGGTGCCGGGAGGTGTCGCGTGCAGCGGCAGCCTCGAGACCGGCTACCGCATCAACCTCGAGTCGCGCATTGCGACCCGCGTCTTGTCTCGCGTTGCGCAGGGCAGTTATCGCAACGAGGCCGGGGTTTACCAGCTGGCCTACGACGTCGATTGGTCGCGGCTATTTTCCGTGGATCGCTCGATCCGCGTCTATGTCACAGCGATCCGCTCGCCGCTGAAGAGCCTTGAGTTCATCACGCTGAAGGTCAAGGATGCCGTCTGCGACCGCTTCCGCGCCGAGACCGGACGGCGCCCAAGCGTCAATACAAAAAATCCGGAGGTCCGCATTCACCTCTTCATCACCGAACAGCAGGCGACCTTGTATCTCGACATGTCCGGTGAGCCTCTCTATGTGCGCGGCCACAAGCTGGCCAAGATCGGCGCGCCACTCAAGGAAAACCTCGCCGCCGGCATCCTGCGCCTGGCCGGCTGGCTGCCGGGCACGCCGCTGCTCGACCCGATGTGCGGCAGCGGCACCTTCCTGCTCGAAGCCGCGCAGATCTGCCTCGACGACGCGCCAGGGCTGTCGCGCGAGCCGGGGAATTTCGGCTTCGAACATCTCAAGTCTTTTGACGCCGGCATCTGGCGCCAGCTGCAGCGCGCAGCCGCAGAAAGACGTCGCGAGGCTGTCGCCCTGCCGCTTTATGGCAGCGACATAGCGGCCGATGCCGTCGCACGCACGCGGCAAAATCTGGCCCATGCCGGGCTCGACAAACTGGTTACCCTGGAACAGTCCGACCTGCTGACGCGACCGGCGCCGGCGCCGGCGGGGACAATGGTGGCGAATCCGCCCTACGGCGAAAGACTGGGCAGCGAGGAAGAACTGGCCGCGTTCTACCCGCCTCTGGGCGATGCGCTGAAGCAGCGCTTTGCCGGCTGGAGTTGTTGGTTTCTGTCGGCCGACATGCGCTTGCCGAAGCTGATCCGGCTCCAGACCTCACGCAAGATTCCGCTCTACAACGGCGCGCTCGAATGCCGGCTTTACAACATCGAAATCGTCGCCGGCAGCAGGCGCGACAAAAAAAAACCGGTGCCGGCAGCGTACGAATCCCCGGGGCACAACTAGACCAGTGCTTTTACTGCCGGCCAGAAGAACTTGAAGCCCAGCACCAGAACGATCGCCCACGCCAGCCACCGGCTGCGTATCAGCATCCCCATCAACTGAACCAGGCCCTGCACCTGGCTGCCGGCAGTGGTTTCGGCCGGACGCATTGCCTTGGCTTCCACCCCGCGATGGGATCGGGTAATCGTATCGCGTGAAACCAGCGGATCGTCCAACGGGTCGATTCCCAGTCGCGCCTGATCGCCTTCGTCCACCAAACGATACGCTTCCTCGACTTTCAGGCTCAGTTTCGATGCCAGCGCCAGAGCGCGCAGCATCTTGTTGACCTTTACCAGGAAAAGAATCTCGATGGCAACCTCTACCGGCAAGCCCTTGCGTGCGCCGTCGCGTGCATCCATCAGCAGAGCGCTCAGGAAAGCATCCAGTTCGGGGGTTCCCCAGATAGTGCAAATCTTCTGCGTCAGATGGCCGATGTCTTCCACCGCTGCGCGGCTGTCTGTCTGATCGGATCGATTCTGCATATCGGCGAGCATGGTTTGTGGGTACATCCTGAATGAACGCCGCCATGCGGCGCTAGTTTGCCCGTCGCCGCATGGCGCGGCGGGCGACGGCGTCTCGTGTAATTATACGATTACTGCTGTCGGGTTAAATAGTGAATTGATTCAGTTGTTTGTAGCGGATACCTAGCGGGGGAATGTACTCGGCGCCGGTAAGGCCGGGTGCGTTACCCCCCGAATTCGCCCGGGCAGTCCCGCGTCAGTCATGGCTTTCAGCAATTCACTCCATCCTCTCACCCGGCAACAGTGGCTACCCGTATAACTAAAGATATGCCAAGAAGGAGACGAAAGAAATACCGCGATAACCTTAGTCGCACTACCGGGAAACAGGTATCAAGGCCCGCGAAAGCACACAGTATGGTGAATCACGAAAAACGCTTTAGACGATATCCAGATGCTGGATGCCGGTATTGCGATCCATCGTCTGCGAATCCTTGCCGTACAGCTTGATCTGCAGGCGCACTTCGTTCATGGAATCGGCGAAGCGCAAAGCGTCGTCGTAGCTGATGCGCCCCTCCTCGAACAGATCGTAGAGCGCCATGTCGAAGGTCTTCATGCCGAGTTCCTTGGACTTCTTCATGACCTCCTTGATGCCGTGAATCTCTCCCTTGAATATCAGATCGGCGATCAGCGGCGAGTTGAGCAGGACCTCGACCGCTGCCGCACGGCCCTTGCCATCCTTGATGGGTATCAGGCGCTGAGACACAATGCCCTTGAGATTGAGCGACAGATCCATCAACAACTGCGGCCGGCGCTCCTCGGGGAAGAAGTTGATGATCCGGTCGATCGCCTGATTGGCGTTGTTGGCGTGCAGCGTACCCATTGCCAGGTGGCCTGTTTCGGCAAAGGCAATGGCGTGCTCCATCACTTCCCGGTCGCGAATTTCGCCGATCAGGATGACATCGGGCGCCTGACGCAGGGTATTCTTCAATGCGATTTCCCATGAATCGGTATCGACGCCGACCTCACGCTGGGTCACGATGCAGTTGCGGTGCTCATGGACATACTCGACCGGGTCTTCGATGGTGATGATGTGGCCGTAGCTGTTCTGATTGCGGTAACCGATCATCGCCGCCAGCGAGGTCGATTTGCCGGAACCCGTGCCGCCGACAAACAGCACCAGGCCGCGCTTGGTCATCGCCACATCCTTCAGCACCGGCGGCAGTTTCAGATCATCGATTTCGGGAATCTGAACGTTGATGGTGCGCAGGATCATGCCCACCCGCCCCTGCTGAACAAAAGCATTGACGCGGAAGCGGCCGATACTGGCCGGCGAGATGGCGAAATTGCATTCCTTGCTCGCCTCGAACTCCGCCGCCTGCTTGTCATTCATGATGGCGCGGGCCAGTTCCTGAGAGTGCTGGGGTGACAGCACTTGCGTGGTCGCCGGCGTCATCTTGCCGTCTATCTTCATGGCCGGCGGAAACCCGGCGGTGATGAACAAGTCGGAGCCCTTCTTCTGCATCATCATGGTCAGAAGCTGGTACATGAATTTGAGGCCTTCGTCGCGTTCCATGGTGCAAATCTCCGTTCGTTTCTTCGTACTCTAGCCGCGGCAGCGGCTCACATCAGTAGCCTCCCCGCGAGGGGAGGATGGGAGGGGCGGGTGTAACTTGCCGCAAGGATAATTTCCCTGGCTTCAGCCCGGGAAATTATCCTTGTTGGCGGCCTTGGCCCGCGCTTCCGATGGAGCGATGATTCTCTTCTTGACCAGATCCTGAAGGTTCTGGTCCAGCGTCTGCATGCCGAACTGCTGGCCGGTCTGAATCGCCGAATACATCTGGGCCACCTTGGCTTCGCGGATCAGGTTGCGGATCGCCGGCGTGCCGACCATGATCTCATGCGCGGCAACGCGGCCCGCGCCGTCAGCGGTCTTGCACAGCGTCTGGGAGATTACCGCCCGCAGCGATTCCGACAGCATGGCGCGGATCATTTCCTTTTCCGCGGCCGGGAACACGTCGATGATGCGGTCGATGGTTTTCGCCGCCGAGGAGGTATGCAGTGTACCGAACACCAGATGCCCGGTTTCGGCGCCGGACATGGCCAGCCGGATGGTTTCCAGATCGCGCATTTCGCCAACCAGGATCACGTCCGGATCTTCGCGCAGGGCAGAGCGCAGGGCATTGTTGAAGGACAGCGTATGCGGCCCGACTTCGCGCTGGTTGATCAGGCACTTCTTGGATTCGTGCACGAACTCGATGGGATCTTCGACAGTGAGGATGTGGCCATATTCGTTTTCATTCTTGTGATTCACCATTGCCGCCAGCGTCGTCGACTTGCCCGAACCGGTCGGCCCGGTCACCAGCACCAGTCCGCGCGGGTAGTCGGCCAGTTCTTCAAAAATCTTCGGTGCCTTGAGATCTTCCAGCGACAGGATCTTCGACGGAATGGTCCGCATCACCGCTGCCGCGCCGCGGTTCTGGACAAAGGCATTGACACGGAAGCGCGCCAGATTCGGTACCGCAAAGGAAAAGTCGCACTCGAGGTTTTCCTCATAGACCTTGCGCTGCCCGTCGTTCATGATGTCATAGATCATGGCATGCACGTCCTTGTGTTCCATCGGCGGCAGGTTGATCTTGCGCACGTCGCCGTGGACCCGGATCATGGGCGGCAGGCCCGACGACAGATGCAAGTCGGATGCCTTGTTCTTGACGACGAAAGTGAGCAGTTCGGTGATGTCCATGTGCGCTTTCCTGTAGATGGGGTGCGATATACTTTGCAGTCGCAATATGACATCAATCGCCGCCAACTTGCAAGCTGTGCGTGCACGAATCGCCGCCGCCTGCATTGCCGCCGGCCGGCCGGCGGAGTCCGTGCAGTTGCTGGCCGTTTCCAAGACCCGGCCGGCGGCCTCGGTGCGCGAGGCTGTGGCTTCAGGACAGCGTGCTTTCGGCGAAAACTACGTGAGCGAAGGCAGTGGCAAGGTGGCGGAGCTGGCCGGCCTGAATCTTGAATGGCATTTTATAGGACCGCTGCAGAGCAACAAGACGCGGCAGGCGGCTGAAAACTTTGCCTGGATACATTCGGTAGACCGCCTGAAGATCGCCGAGCGGCTTGCCGCGCAGCGCCCGCCGGATCTCGCTCCGCTGCAGTTCTGTATTCAGGTGAATGTATCCGGGGAGGCCTCCAAGAGCGGCTGCACTCCCGACGAGGCGGCGGCCCTGGCCCATGCCGCCGCGATGTTGCCGAACCTCCGGCTGCGCGGACTGATGGCTATCCCGGAGCCGACCGGCGACGAGGGACTGTTGCGCAGCCGCTTCGCCCTGCTGCGCCGCTTGCGCGACCGGCTCAACGCCGAAGGCCTCGTTCTCGACACGCTCTCGATGGGCATGTCGCATGACCTTGAAGCCGCCATAATGGAAGGCGCGACGCTGGTCAGGGTAGGCACCGCGATCTTTGGAGAACGAACTTGAGCCTTTATCCGGAGAAGGACGTGCGCCCGCGCAGTCCTTCGCAAAACTTGACGACCCGACCCCGTTCCCGCTGTAGCGCGGGCGGTTCAGTGGAGACAGCATGAAAATAACATTCATCGGCGGCGGCAACATGGCCGTCGCCCTCATCGGCGGCCTGCGCAAGCAAGGCTATTCGGCTGCCGGCATACAGGTAGTGGAGCCGTTCGAAGGCGCCCGGCAAAGGCTGATCGCGGCTTTCGGCGTGCGCTGCACGGCAACGGCCGATGCCGCGGCGCTGAACTGCGAAGTCCTGGTACTGGCGGTCAAGCCGCAGCATCTGAAGGAAGCCGTGGCCCCGTTTTGCGGCAAGCTCGACAAGCAACTGGTAATCAGCATTGCCGCCGGGCTGCGCATGGCGGATATTTCGCGCTGGCTGGGCAACTACAAAAAGCTGGTGCGCACCATGCCCAACACGCCGGCCTTGATCGGCGCCGGAATTACCGGCTTGTGCGCCGACCCCGCGGTAGACCTTGAAGGGCGCAACAGCGCCGAAAAGATTCTCAAGGCGGTCGGCAGCACGGTATGGATCGGCAACGAGGAGCAGATGGATGCAGTCACGGCGGTTTCCGGAAGCGGCCCGGCCTACGTCTTCTATTTCATCGAGGCCATGGAGGCGGCCGCGCTGAATCTGGGTTTTGATCCGCGCTCGGCACGACAGCTGACGGTTGAAACCTTTCTCGGCGCCGCCCGCCTGGCCGAGCAGAGCGACGAGTCGATTTCGACCCTGCGCGAACGCGTGACTTCCAAGGGCGGCACCACGGAAGCAGCGCTGCTGTCATTCGGCAGCAGTGGAATTGCCGGCGCCATCGGGCATGGCATCATGGCGGCGAAAGTGCGCGGCCGGGAACTCGGCGAAATCCTCGGTAAAGACTGATGCTGAGCCAGATTGTTCTCCTCATCCTCGACACCGTCTGCGGCTTGCTGACGCTGGCGCTGCTGGTGCGCTTCACCATGCAGTGGCTGCGCGCGCCATTCCGCAACCCGCTGGGACAGTTCATTGTCGCCATCACCGACTGGATGGTGCGTCCTCTGCGCCGCCTGATTCCCGGCCTGTTCGGCCTTGACATGGCGAGCCTGCTGCTGGCCTGGTTGTGGCAGGTGATCTATCAGGGGATAGCGCTGGGGTTCTCCGGCGTACTGCTTGCCGTCTCGTCCGCACCGGTTCTTCTGGTGGCGGTTCTGGCAGCGCTGGAAGTAGCGAAAATCAGCCTGTATCTGGCAATGGGGGCCGTGCTGGTCTCGGCGGTACTTTCCTGGGTGAACCCCCATGCGCCCATGGCCGACGTATTCAATACGGTGGCACGGCCTCTGCTGCGGCCCTTCCGCCGCGTCATTCCGCCGATCGGCGGCGTGGACCTGTCGCCGCTGGCGCTGCTGTTGCTTCTGCAGATAGGCCTGTTTGTCATCGCCAACCTGCGCAACAGCGTCTTGCCGATGATGCTTTTATCATGAACGACTTGGCCGCCGGCCGCGGCTCGCTGCGCTCGCGGGCTATTGCCGGATCTGCCTCGGGGCGGCGCGGCGGCAACTCGTGACCTGGCTGGTCGCCGACGCCGGTGGCGTGACGCTGCGACTGCACATCCAGCCCGGAGCGAAGAAAACCGAAGTGGCGGGGCTGCACGGCGAAGCGCTGAAAATCCGGCTTGCGGCGCCGCCGGTGGATGGCAAGGCAAACGCCAGCCTGATCTCCTTTCTCGCCGCTCAGCTTGGCGTTGCCAAGGCGGCAGTCAGCCTGCTCAGCGGCGAAACATCCCGTGCCAAGCGGGTGCGCATCAGCGGCATCGATCCGGCTTCTGTCAAGCGATCACTCGCAATCCCCGACTGATTCTTGTGGGTGGCGCGGTGATAGCCGTTGCCGTCAGCCGGCTGCACCGAATGATTACGGCGTTTTCACCCAGAATCCGATTCCCGGCCCAAGGGTCTTGTTGGCCAAGGCGTAGTCCAGATAGCCCCTGCCGGCGATGTAATCGCTGAGCACGCTGCCACCCATGGCCTGCAGACCCGGCGCGTAGAAATACCACTTTGACTGCCCGCTGTCCCACGCCCATAGCGTGGTGTAATTTGCGGGCACTACGCCCGGCGCCGGGGGCGAGGTGCTGAGGTCGGTGTTGAACGCGCCTGGTGTCCTGCTTTCGCCTGTGGAAATCAGATGCCACCCGGAACCCATGTTTTGAAACGCGGTGGCGGCCACCGCAGCGCCGGCCGGCAAAGGGACGCTCATGCCGGTCGTGGCGTAGACCCAGCAACCCTCGCCGGCGTTGATGGTGCTGAGGAAGTCATAGCCTTTGCTGCTTGCGTAGGCCCGGCCGCCATCGCTTTGGCCGGGTGTGTAAAACGCCCAGGTCGGGTAGGTGATGCCGGCAGTGCTGCCCTGGGTGACCCACTTCCAGACGCTCGCCACCTTGCCGGCGTCGCCAAAGGAGGCGGCCACCGTGATGGGTGCCGAGACACTGTTGCCGACCAGATTCCAACCGGCGTTGACCATGATCGCGTCCTGTCGCGCAAATATGCGGATGACGCTGTCGGCGTAGCCCGCAGCGATATATTTTCCATCAGGTGAGAGGCTGATGCCGGTGACCCCCGGGTAATTCCGGATGACGGTGGGATCAGGTCCCTGCGAGTCTGATCTCACCGCCGCGCTGTGGCTGAAGACCAGCGTGCCGTTGCGGTCATAGAGCAGGGTCTGGTAACCCCGGCTGCCGACTGCAATCAGGTTGCCGTCGGGCGTCAGGGAAAGGGCGTTGTGACCGGGACCAAAGATGTGTTCCCCGGCAATGCCTTGCGGCGAGATATCGGGCAATGCCGGCAGGAATCGTTGCCACAACAGCTGCCCTGCACTATTGATTGCCTGCAGCAGACCGTTGAAGGTCGGCATCACCATGAGCGAGGCGTCGGCCGAGATGCCGGGCCAGGCTTCGTTGGAGGTATGTGCCAGACGCTGGCGCCAGCGCAGCTTGCCGTCCTTGTCCCAGCTGAACAATTCCCGGCTCTTGCCGGCAGCATAAGTGTTGTACGCTGCATCGACTTCCAGCCACAACGGGGACTCGCCGATATTGTTTCGCCAGATCAGCTTGCCGCTGTCGTCGAACATGGAGATGGGGCCGCCACTGCCGGCGACCAACCGCTTGCTGTCCGCACTCCAGCGCGTCTTGTAGCCGCCCTGCGATCCTTGCCCCGCTGCAACGTCGCGGCTTGAATCCCAAACCACGGCGCCGGTGCCTGCATTCATGACCGTAAAGCCCGTAATGCCGGAGCCGATGCCGTCACCCAGCAAATAGCGCCCGTCGGGCGAGAAACGCACATCGGTGACCGACGGACTGCCGATGTGCACTTTGTAAAGCAGCGCTCCGTTCAGGTCGGCCACATAGGCGTAGCCGTCGTAACAACCGGCAGCAATCCGGTTGCCGTCGCTTGAGACATCCAACCCCCAGCACTGCTGGCCGGTTTCGATTCGCCACAACTCCTTGCCGGTCAAATCGACAGCGATGATGTGGCCGGGCGTGCCCTGGTTGACGGGCGGATGCTGACCCTGCACCGACACAACGCGGTCGCCGTTGCCGGCGAAGCGGATCCACCAATAGGCCAGCTTGCCGCTGGTGGCAAGTTCACCGACGAGCTGGTAGGAGGGCAGCGGCGAGCGCGCATTCAGAACCACATTCCGGGTCACCGTCTGTCCGCTCCCGGGGGCCAGTCCGCCCTGGTAGGCCATCGTGTAGCCATCGGCTTCCACCGTGATGAAGTAGTCGATGCTGGCGTAAGGCAAGGTCCTGGGCCCCATGATGGTTTTCATGTCATCCGCGGACAGGACGCCAAAGCGGAAATTTCCGTCGGCATCGGTGCGGACATGCTGCTCAAGGTTTTCATTGAAGGCGGCAACACTGACCAAGGCGTTGGCAACCGGCAGACTGTTGCCGGAGGTCACGCGACCGGCAATGGTCGAGGTTTTCGTCTCCCGCAGTTGCATGATCTGATCGTCGCCTATGAATGTGACGCTCAAAGTGCCCTGTTGTCCGGTCTCCTTCACCTGGAAAGTGAACGGCAGAGTGGTTTGCACGGGCTGCCCGCCACTCACGTCCTTGCTCACATAAAACTCGAGCGTCGCGGATGCGCCGGGCGCCAGCACGGTGCTTGCGGGTCCTCCGCCATAACCGAAAAACTTGAAAAAGTGGAATAGCCAGTCCGGCTTGGTTGACAGGATTTCATCCCACGACGAGAAATCCAGCGTCAATGGCTGGCTGCCCTGATTCCTGGCGACGAAGTAAAGGTTGGTGCTGTTTTCGGCCGGCGTGATGGTGACCGGACTGAAACTGCTGACGGTCACCGACCCGAGACTGAGCACTTGCAGGGCGTCGGCCGGGGCTCTGATCGCGTAATAGGGGCTGGCCGAAGTTTGCGCCATGGCGGCTGTCGGCGAACCAAGTGCATATGCAAGGAGGATTAGCGAACAGCGAAGCATTGAATGCAGCATACGAGACCCGTATTTGGAGGTGCGTGGCTGTGCAATCGAGAACCCGCATCAGGATCGGCTTGACGGCACCACATCCTGGCACAAGTCTTCGCCGGCAACACAAGGCTTTTGGCAAACGGTACGTCTATACCGATTTGAGTCTTTGCCTATGTGTTGCTGTTGTCAAGGCGACATGAAATATGAAACACACGGTTTCATATCGGCCCGCCGTGTTCCTGCCAAAACGCAGGCTGCACGGCGTGGCGGGCCCGACAATATCTCAGCTGAGCGTGCCGTCAAAAGCCAGGTGGCCGTCGATCAGGGTATAGCGCACGCGGCCGGGGAACTCGTAGCCGATGAAGGGCGTGTTCTTGCCCTGGCTCCTTAGATTCTCGCGCGTCACGCGGAATTCGGCGACCGGATCGAAAACGCAGATGTCGGCCGCGGCACCGATTGCCAGCGAGCCGGCCCTGACACCTAGAATGCGCGCCGGATCCGATGTGACGCGGGCCAGCGCCGTGACCAGCGGCAACTTCATTTCCTGCGCCCACTTCAGGGTCAGCGGCAGCAGCAGTTCCAGTCCGGTGGCGCCCACTTCGGCTTCCTCGAACGGTCGTTGCTTGCCATCGTCATCAACCGGCGTGTGGTCGGAACAGACCGCATTGATCGCGCCCGACGCAAGGCCGGCACGCAAGGCATCGCGGTCGCGCTGCGAGCGCAAGGGCGGGTCGAGCCGGGCATTCGCGTTGAAGAAACCGATATCCATTTCGCAAAGGTGCAGGTGGTGAATCGCCACGTCGCAGGTCACGGCAATGCCGGCGGCACGCGCGGCGACGATCATTTCTACGCCGGCTGCCGATGAAATGCGGGTCACGTGCACCCGGGCGCCGGTCTCCCTGGCCAGATGCAGAATGGTTGCCAGGGCGATGGTTTCCGCCGCCACCGGAATCCCGGCGAGGCCGAGGCGGGCGGCAACTTCGCCGTCATGGGCCACGCCCTTGCGCGCAAGGAAAGGGTCCTGCGCCTGCAACCAGACCGGGAAATCGAAGGTCGCCGCGTACATCATGGCGCGCAGCAGCACCTGCGTGTCGACAATGGCGCGGTTGGCCTGGCCGAAGGCGATGCAACCGGCTTCGCTAAGCTCCGCCATTTCGGTGAGCTCCTTGCCCTCCAGTTGCGTGGTCAGCGCGCCCACCGGATGCACGTGGGCAAACTCGGGCAGCCGCGCCCTATGAGTCAGCATTTCCACCAGCCCCGGCTCATCCAGCACCGGATCGGTATCGGGCGGGCAGGCCAGCCGCGTCACGCCGCCGGCTGCGGCTGCCGCCATTTCGGATTCCAGCGTGGCCTTGTACTCGAAGCCCGGCTCGCGCAACCGCGCGGCGAGATCAACCAGGCCCGGGCAGACGATGCAGCCGCTCGCGTCCAGCACGCTGCTGGCCTCGAAGCCGGCCGGCGCGCTGCCGACAGCGACGACCTTCCCCGCGGCGATGAACAGATCCAGAGCCTTGTCGGTCTTGCTCGCCGGGTCGATCAGGCGGCCATTACGGATATGTATTTTCATGGGTTCAAAACTCGTGAAGAAATCGTAGCGAGCGGGCCGCAACGGGGTGCGGCCGGAGCGCAGCTACCGGAACATATGTTGTTATATGTGAGGATAGCGAGCACCGCCCAATCCCCGATCCGGCGCGCGCAGTAGATTTATTCACGAGTTTCCGGCCAGCATGGCCATCACCGCCATACGCACCGCGATACCGAACGTGACCTGCGGCAGGATCACGGCCTGGCCGCCGTCGGCCACCGCAGAATCGATTTCGACGCCGCGATTCATCGGTCCCGGATGCATGACGATGGCGTCGGGCTTGGCCAGCGCCAGCTTCTCCGGAGTAAGGCCGTAGGACTTGAAATACTCCTGCGACGAGGGCAGCAGGGCGCCTTGCATGCGCTCGTTCTGCAGGCGCAGCATCATGACCACATCGACGCCGCGCAGGCCTTCGCGCATGTCGTGGAACACCCTCACGCCGAGGCGTTCAACCCCGGTCGGCAGCAGGGTCTTGGGCGCGATGACGCGGACTTCCGGCACGCCGAGGGTGGTCAGGGCATGGATCTGGCTGCGCGCCACGCGCGAGTGCAGCACGTCGCCGACGATGGCGATGGTGAGCTGGGTGAAATCCGCCTTGTAGTGGCGGATGGTGTACATGTCGAGCAGGCCCTGCGTCGGATGGGCATGGCGGCCGTCGCCGGCATTCACCACGTGGATATGATCGCGCCCGGTGGCCGCCAGATGCTGGGCGATCAGATAGGGCGCGCCGGAGGAGGCGTGGCGCACGACGAACATGTCGGCCTGCATCGCGGCGAGGTTGTCTGCCGTGTCGAGCAGGGTCTCTCCCTTGTTCGCCGACGAGGTGCTGATGTTGAGGTTGATGACGTCGGCGGAAAGCCGCTTGGCGGCGATCTCGAAGGTGGTGCGGGTGCGCGTCGAATTCTCGAAGAACAGGTTGAACACGCTCTTGCCGCGCAACAGCGGCACCTTCTTCACTTCGCGTTCGGCGACTTCGGAGAAGGGCGCGGCGGTATCGAGAATCCGCGTCAGCACGTCGCGCGGCAGGCCCTCGATGGTCAGCAGATGCTGCAGTTCGCCGTGGCTGTTGAGTTGCGGGCTCTGTGGCTTGCCGAATTCGCTCATTTGTCTATCAGCCGGAAAGAAAGTCCGCCGTCCTCGGCCCGCTCCAGCGCCAGTATCTGGGCGGCGGGCAGGCTCAGCGAGTGCGGACAAAAACTGGGCGCGATGGGAAGTTCGCGGCCGCCGCGATCGGTCAGTACAGCCAGGTCTATTCTGGCCGGCCGGCCGTAATCGAAAAGCTCGTTCATCGCCGCACGGATGGTGCGGCCGGTGTAGAGCACGTCATCGACGATGACGATGTGTGCGCCCTCGACATCGAAAGGAATCTGCGAGGTCTTGGCGTTGGCAGGCAGGCCGCGCTGGCTGAAATCGTCGCGATAGAAAGACACGTTGATCGAACCGGGCGGGATTTTCAGGCCCAGCGCCGCGTGCAATCTCTCGGCGACCCAGACGCCGCCGGTATGAATGCCCACCAGAGCGGTGGCGGCGGGATCGACGTGAGGCCGCATGGCCTCGGCGAGGGCGATACAGAGTGCTTCGGCGTCAGGCAGTTGCGTGGCTATGGGCATGAATATCGGACCAGCTTTGGAGAATGATGAACGCGGCTTCGGCATCGACCTGCGTCTTGCGCTGCTGCCAGGAAAGTCCTTGCTGGCGCAGGTTGGCGTCGGCCTCGGTGGAACTGAAGCGCTCGTCGACGTCCTCGACCGGCAGGCGGAAACGGCCGCGCAACTGATTGGCGAAACGCTCGCAGCGCGCCGTCATTTCATGCGGCGAGCCGTCCTCATTGAGGGGGCGCCCCACCAGCAGGCGCACCGGCTGCCATTCGGCAATCAGTGCGGCAATGGCGGCGAAGCGGGCGTCGTTGGCCTCGCTGTCGATGGTGGTCAGGGCCCGCGCCGGGCCTGTGCGTCCGCCGCCCAGCTGCGTGCCGATGGCAACGCCGATGCGCTTGACGCCGAAATCGAAGGCCAGCACCGAACCCGCGGCCTCATGGTCCCCACCCCCCGCCCCCCGCCAGGGCGGGGGTGACGCAGGTTCGCCGCCCACGGGCGGCTCCGGGTCGAACGCTGCGCATGCCTTGGGGCGGCCCGGCGGCAAGCGCTCACGCATGTCCGGCCACTTCCGACAGGTTGGCAAAATCCACTCCGAGCAGTTGCATGGCGGCCGGCAGGCGCGCTTCGGGGGGTACGTCAAAAATGATGCCGACATCGGCTTCCACCGTCAGCCAGGCGTTCTGCGACAGTTCCCACTCGATTTGTCCGGCGGTCCAGCCGGCATAGCCAAGGCTGACCAATACCTCGGACGGCTCGCCGGTGCTGCTCATCGACAGCAGGATGTCGCGCGAACTGGTCAGCGCGATGCGGTCGCTGACATTGAGTGAGGACTGCCATTGTCCGGCCGGCCGGTGCAGGACAAAGCCGCGATCAGTCTGCACCGGGCCGCCGAAATACACCGGCAGGCCGGAGAGTCGTGCGCCGGCCTGGTCGTCTTCGAGCGGAATGCTGACCCGGTCGAACAGTCCGGCAAGCTTCATGTCGATCGGGCGATTGACGATGATGCCGATGGCGCCGTCGGCGTTGTGCTCGCAGATGTAGGTCAGCGTGCGGGAAAAATTCGGGTCGGCCATGGCGGGCATGGCGATCAGGAAGTGGTTGGCGAGACTGACGGTTTCCATGGCAGTGCCGACATTGTAATCTCTCAGTCCCTTCCCGAGTATCCCTCAAGATCATCCCATGACCGCCGCCCTTGTCTGGTTCCGTCGCGATCTGCGTGTGCAAGACCACGCCGCCCTGCATCACGCCCTGAAAACGCACCGGCGGGTGTATTGCTGCTTCGTTTTCGACACCGGAATCCTCGATCCGCTGCCGCGCCGCGACCGGCGGGTGGAGTTCATCCTGCGCGCAGTGGAAGAAGTCGACGCCGCCTTGCGCGAGACGGGCGGTGCGCTGATCGTGCGCCATGGCGATCCGCTGATCGAGGTGCCGCAGCTCGCCGCGGAACTCGGAGTGGATGAGGCATACGTCAATCGCGATTACGAGCCGGCAGCCCTTGCCCGCGATGCCGAAGTCAGGCACCGTCTCGGCAGTATCGGCCTGCTGGATTTCAAGGATCAGGTGATATTCGACCGTGCCGAGGTGATGACCCAGGCCGGCACTCCTTTCTCCGTATTCACTCCCTACAAGAATGCCTGGCTGAAAAAACTCGATTCGGACGGCCTGCGCTCCTGGCCGGTCGACAGCTACGCCGGCCAACTGGCGCCGCCCGCCGGCGCGAGGCAACTGCCGACGCTGCGCGACCTCGGCTTTGAAGCCGGCGCACCCGGCGGGGAGCCGCTGCCCGCAGGCATGAGCGGGGCGCAAGCGCTGTTCCGCGACTTCATCGAGCGCATCGATGACTATGCCCGCCGCCGCGACTTCCCGGCCATGAACGGCTGTTCCGGGCTGTCGGCGCACTTGCGCTTCGGCACGATTTCGATCCGCCAACTGGTGGCCTATGCCCGGGCGCAATCCGGCCAGGGTGCCGCGACCTGGCTCTCGGAACTGATCTGGCGCGACTTCTACCACGCCGTCCTCTGGCATCACCCGCGCGTGGTGACGCAGTGTTTCAAGCCGGCCTTCGACGCTCTGCGCTGGGATTCCGCACCCGACCTGTTCGACGCCTGGCGCGCCGGTCGCACCGGCTATCCGCTGGTCGATGCCGCCATGCGCCAGCTGGCCGGCAGCGGCTTCATGCACAACCGCCTGCGCATGATTACTGCATCTTTTCTAAGCAAGGATCTGGGGCTGGACTGGCGCCGGGGCGAAGCCTGGTTCGCCGAAAAACTGCTCGACTTCGACCTCGCCGCCAACAACGGCGGCTGGCAATGGGCAGCCTCCACCGGCTGTGACGCGCAGCCGTGGTTTCGCATCTTCAACCCGGTGACGCAGTCGGAAAAGTTCGATGCCGAGGGCCGTTTCATCCGCCGCTATGTGCCGGAGCTTGCCCGCGTCCCGCAAAAGTTCATCCACGCGCCGTGGAAAATGACCACCGCGCAACAAACCGCCTGCGGCGTCAGCATCGGCCGCGACTATCCGGCGCCGGTGGTCGATCACGCCGCAGCGCGGATACGCACGCTGGCAAGGTTTCAGGCAGTTCCAAGGATCGGCCCTGTTGCAGAGCCATGATGCATGACGGGCCGGGGCTGGCCCGCCGCCTTCAGTCCTTGGCAGGCGGCCGCTTGGACGGCAGCGCGGGCAGGAACCAGATCAGCAGCAGCGGAATCACCGGCAGCGACAGAGCGAACAATATCCACAGCGTCTTCGACCGCCCCTTGCGCCGGGCAATCATTCCGGTCGGAATGGCCGTCACCAGAGTCAGCACGCTGATCCAGATAGCACCCGACATCAGCGCCTCCATGAGTCCGGCGTCGAGTCCCAGTTGAGTGATCAGAGCCGTGGTATTCGGATCAAGCACGTCGGAGGCGTCCCGGTAGGTTTGTGTCGCGCCGGCGCTGCGCAAAGGCCGGCGGGTCTCTTCGCTCCGGCAGGCTGCCGGCCGAATGGTGCGCCCGGCGGGGATCGAACCCACAACCCCTGGCTTCGGAGGCCAGTACTCTATCCATTGAGCTACGAGCGCACGAGGGGGCGAAGCATAACCCGTTCAGCTGCCGGCGTCCATGGCGGAGCCGGCGGATCCGCCATAATTGCGCGCCGCACCGCTCTGGGTGCGGCATGACGCCTGATTCCGTTGCGCCCGCAGCCGATGATTGGCGACGCAGGGGCCGCCGGACCCTAGCGCTTGGCGGACAGCATGGCCCTCAACCCGGCCGCCTTGGCGCGCGCCGTATCGGCATCCGGCAGCGTATTCCCCTGCCCCGGGGTCGCCTGCGCCGCCTCGCCCATTTCAACGATGAAGCGCGAAGGCTCGCGCGGCATCCACTGCCGGCCCTGCTTGCGGCGCTGGCACCAGGTCACGGTCAGACTGGCCTGGGCACGGGTGATGCCGACATACATCAGTCGCCGCTCCTCCTCCAGTTTTGCCGGTTCGAGCGAGTCGCGGTGCGGCAGCAGGCCCTCCTCCACCCCGACCAGGAACACATGGCGGAATTCCAGTCCCTTCGCCGCGTGCAGGGTAGCCAGTTGCACCGCATCCTGCTCGCCTTCGTTCTTGTCCAGCATCGACAACAGCGCCACCGATTGCGCCAACTCGAGCAGGGTCTTGCCCTCCTCCTCGCCCTTCCTGCCCAGCCACTCGGTGAAGTCGCAGACGTTGGCCCACTTGCCTTCCGCCTCGCGCACCTCCAGCGACTCGAACAGCCAGCTCTCGTAGCCGATGGCCTTGATCAGGTCGTTCAGCACCTGGCCGGCAGGCTCCTTCGCGGCGCGTGCTTCGATGCGATTGATGAAGTCGCCGAATTCGCGCAGGGCGGTGCGCTGCTTGACGTTAAGTTCGCTGTCCAGACCCGGGGCGAAAATGCCGGAGAACAAACTCTGATGCCGCCGCCCGGCGGCGCGGCCGAGCGCCTCCAGCGTCGTGCCGCCGATGCCGCGCTTGGGCGTAGTCACGGCGCGGATGAAAGCCGGATCGTCATCCTGGTTGGCCAGCAGACGCAGATAGCAGGTGATGTCCTTGATTTCGCTGCGGTCGAAGAAGGATTGCCCGCCGGAGATGACATAGGGAATGCGCTGGGCGCGCAGTTGCTGCTCGATGACGCGCGCCTGGTGATTGCCGCGATAGAGGATGGCGTAGTCGGAAAATTTGGTGCGCCGCTCGAAGCGATGTGCGGACAGGCGCGAGCTGACCCACTCCGCTTCGTGATCGCCGTCGCGGCAGGTCTGGATATGGATCGCGTCGCCCTGGCCATGCTCGGACCACAGCTTTTTCTCGAACAGTTTCGGGTTGTTGGCGATCAGCGTATTGGCGGCATGCAGGATGCGCGAAGTCGAGCGGTAGTTCTGCTCGAGCTTGATCACCTTCAGCTTCGGGTAGTCGTCGCGCAACAGGCGCAGGTTTTCGCTGTCGGCGCCGCGCCAGGCATAGATCGACTGATCGTCGTCGCCGACCGCGGTGAAGGAATCGCGCCCCTGCGTCAGCAATTGCAGCAGCCGGTACTGGCCGCGATTGGTGTCCTGGTATTCGTCAACCAGCAAATGCCAGATCCGGCTGCGCCAGCGCTGCGCGACTTCGTCATGCTCGGTGAATAGCCTGACCGGGAGACGGATCAGATCGTCGAAATCCACGGCCTGATAGGCGCGCAGGGTGCGTTCGTAATCGGCGTAGAGCTTTGCCGCCGCCGCCTCGATTTCGTCCGCCGCATCTTCCAGCGCCGCTTCCGGATCGGTGAGCGTGTTCTTCCACAAGGAGATGCGGGATTGCAGGGCGCGCAGCCGGCCCTTGTCGATATTGCCGGCGAGTTCCTGGAACAGCGCCGTGGTGTCGGCCGCGTCGAGAATGGAGAAACCCCGCTTGAGCCCGACCGCCGCTGCTTCCTGGCGCAGGATGCGTACCCCGAGGGCATGGAAGGTGCTGACCAGCAGGCCTTCGCCACGGCCGCCGAGCAGCTTGCCGACACGCTCCTTCATCTCCTTCGCCGCCTTGTTGGTGAAGGTGATGGCCGCGATATGCGACGGCGTGATGCCGTATTCATCGACCAGCCAGGCGATCTTGTGGGTGATGACGCGGGTCTTGCCCGAGCCGGCACCGGCCAGTACCAGCAGCGGGCCTTCGAGGTGACGCACGGCCTCGAGCTGGGCCGGATTGAGTTTGACCATGGGTCTAAAAAAATTGGGCCACAGAGACACAGAGGCACAGAGAAAACCAGGAGATTCCGGGCCGGAACAGCCCCGCTTCCCGGTCTTTTTGTCTTTGCAGCGCTCGGAGTCTCTGTGTCTCTGTGGTGAGGTTCTTCTTTCGAATTACTTAAGCGCGCCGAAAACCATTTTTGCCAGCTTGCCGGCGGCGCCGGCGGGGTCCTTGCGGATGGTCTTTTCCTCTTCCGCAATCATCAGGTAGAGGCCGTCGAGCGTCTTCTGCGTTACATAGTTTTCGAGATGGGCGTCCTGCTCGCGCACCAGGCCGAACTTCGCCGCCTTGCCGGCGAACTGCTCGTACTTCTCCGCCAGCTTGACCTTGGCCATGGCGCCGCGCACGACGGGCCTGAACTTCTCCGCCATCGGGCCGGAGGTGGTGCGCCGGAAATACTGCGTGGCCGAGTCTTCGCCACCCGCCAGGATGCCCTTGGCATCATCGAGCGACATCTGCCGGATGGAGTTCAGCAGCAGGGCCCTGGCCTGCGGTACGGCGGCTTCGGCGGCCCGGTTCATGGCGGTGACCAACTCATCCGCCTGCCTGCCCATGCCCAGCTTGCGCATCGCGCCCTCGACCTTCTGCAGGTTCTCCGGCAGGGCAATCCTCACTGCCGGATTGCCGAGAAAACCGTCCTGCCTGCCCAGCAGTCCGACCGCCTTGCCGGCGCCCTGCGTCAGCGCCTCCCTCAGGCCGCCGCCGGCATCCTTGGCGGAGATGTCGGCCAGCGAAAGCGCGCTGGCGGCGGTGGCAAACAGCATTGCGGCGAGCAGGGCGAGAGCGGTGCGCATCAGCGGATTCTTCCTCGAAGTAGTGCGGACGGGCGGCCTCAGGCCTTGGGCCGCAGTTCGCGGCGCAGGATCTTGCCCACCGGCGACTTCGGCAGATCGCTGCGGAACTCGATGTACTTCGGCCGCTTGTAGCCGGTGAGCTGCTCCTTGAGGAAGTCCTGCAGCGCGGCTTCGGTGAGCGCAGGATCCTTCCTGACGATGAACAGTTTGACCACTTCGCCCGAATGTTCGTCGGGCACGCCGATCACGGCGGCTTCGAGCACGCCGGGATGCTTCATGGCCACCTCCTCGACTTCGCTCGGATAGACGTTGAAGCCGGAGACCAGCACCATGTCCTTCTTGCGGTCGACGATGCGGGTGGCGCCCGTCTCGTCCATGATGCCGACGTCGCCCGACTTGAAGAAACCGTCGGCGGTCATGACATTGGCGGTCTCGTCCGGACGGTTCCAGTAGCCCGCCATCACCTGCGGACCGCGGATGCAGATCTCGCCGGATTCGCCCGGCGGCACATCGGCACCGTCATCGTCGCGGATGGCGATTTCGGTGGAGGACACCGGCAGGCCGATGGTGCCGGTGAAACCCTTGAGAGTGGCAAGGTTGCAGGTTGCCACCGGCGACGTTTCCGACAGGCCGTAGCCTTCGACGATGGCACTGCCGGTCAGGGCCATCCAACGCTCGGCGACCGGACGCTGCGTCGCCATGCCGCCGCCCAGGCTGATCTTCAGGCTGGAGAAATCCAGCCTGGCGAATTCCGCGTTGTGCGCCAGCGCATTGAACAGGGTGTTGAGGCAGGGAAAGACGTTGAAGCGGAAGCCCGACAGTTCCTTGACGAAGCCCGGTATGTCGCGCGGATTGGGGATCAGCAGGTTGCAGGAACCGGTACGCATGCCGATCATGTTGCAGACCGTCAGCGCGAAGATGTGATACAGCGGCAGCGCGCAGACGAAGTTGATCTGCGCGTCCGTGTGCGTATTGACCGACGGCTGCATCCAGGCCTCGACCTGCAGCATGTTGGCGACGATGTTGCGGTTGAGCAGGGTGGCGCCTTTCGACACGCCGGTGGTGCCGCCCGTGTACTGCAGGAAGGCGACATCGTCCCGCGTCCGCACCACGGGCTTCAGCGCAAGGCGGCTGCCTTGCGCCACGGCGGCGTTGAAGCGCACGGCCATCGGCAGCGACCAGTCGGGCACCATCTTCTTCACGCGACGCACGACGAAATTGACCAGCGTGCCCTTGAGACCACCCAGCAGGTCGCCCATCGCCGCCACCACGACGTGCTTCACGGGCGTATTGGCGATGACCTTCTCCAGGGTCGTGGCGAAGTTCTCGATGATGATGATCGCTTCGGCACCGCTGTCCTTGAGCTGGTGCTCGAGTTCGCGCGGCGTGTACAGGGGGTTGATGTTGACCACGACAAAGCCGGCGCGCAGGATCGCAGCGACGCAGACCGGGTATTGCATGACGTTGGGCATCATGATCGCGACGCGGCCGCCGGCGGCCAGTCCGCGCGACTGCAGCCAGGCGCCGAGGTTCTGCGACAGCGTGTCGAGCTGACCGTAGGTAATCGACTTGCCCATGCAGATGAAGGCGGTACGCGGCGCGTACTTCTTCATCGACTCTTCGAGTACCTGCGACACGGTCTCGTACTGCCTGGCATCGATTTCCGCCGGCACGCCGACGGGATACTGCTTGAGCCACGGCTTGTCCATTCCCCTGCCTCCCCGGTTGCGGTTTTTGTAGTGGCGGATGATACAGATCAGGTCACGCCGGCGCCATGCGCCTGCAGATCTGCATGGTAGCTGGAGCGTACCAGCGGCGCCGAGGCGGCGTGGGTGAAACCCATCGCCGTCGCTTCCCGCGCATACATGGCAAAAATGTCCGGATGCACGTAGCGCAGCACCGGCAGGTGATGGCCGGAAGGGGCGAGATACTGGCCGATGGTGAGCATTTCCACGTCATGGGCACGCAGGTCGCGCAGGGTGGCAAGGATCTCGTCATCGGTTTCGCCGAGGCCCACCATCAGGCCCGACTTGGTCGGCACACCCGGCTGGCGTGCCTTGAAGGCCTGCAGCAGCTGCAGCGAGTTGGCGTAGTCGGCACCGGGGCGCGCCTGCTTGTAGAGGCGCGGCACGGTTTCCATGTTGTGGTTGAAGACGTCGGGCGGACTCCCGGCAAGGATTTCCAGCGCCACGTCGAGGCGGCCGCGAAAGTCCGGCACCAGCACTTCGATTTTCGTGCCCGGCGACAGCTCGCGCACTTTCGCGATGCAATCGGCAAAGTGCTGCGCGCCGCCGTCGCGCAAGTCGTCGCGGTCGACGCTGGTGATGACGACGTACTTTAGCTGCATCGCGGCGATGCTGCGGGCCAGCTTCTCCGGTTCATCCGCGTCAGGCGGCAGGGGCTTGCCGTGGCCGACGTCGCAGAAGGGGCAGCGGCGGGTGCACAGGTCGCCGAGGATCATGAAGGTGGCCGTGCCCTTGCCGAAGCATTCGCCGATGTTGGGACAGGTGGCTTCTTCGCACACGGTATGCAGATGATGCTCGCGCAGGATCTGCTTGATCTCGCCGAAGCGGCCGGCGCTGTTGCCGGCCCTGACGCGAATCCAGTCGGGCTTTTTCAGGACGGTGGCGGCGGGCACGACCTTGATGGGAATGCGCGCCGTCTTGGCCTCGCCTTTTTGCTTGTCTGTCATGCCAGTTGTTTTTCCAGTTGCGCGGCGAAGGCTTCGCCGATCTGCGCAGTATCCCACCAGGGGACTTCCTGCGGGGTGTCGCACCTGCCCGCCAGATCGCGCAGCTGCGTCACCGCCATTCCCTCGTAGCCGCAGGGGTTGATGGCGTCGTAGGGCGTCAGATCCATGTCGACGTTGAGGGAGACGCCGTGATAACTGCAGCCGTGTTTGACGCGCAGGCCCAGGGCGGCGATCTTGGCCGCGCCGACATAGACGCCGGGGGCGCCCGCCAGTCGCGCCGCCTGCACGCCATAGCCGGCCAGCAGGTCGATGACCGCCTGCTCGATGCGCCGCACCAGTTCGCGCACCTTGAGGTCGCGCCGCTTCAGATCGAGCATGAGATAGGCCACGACCTGACCGGGACCGTGATAGGTGATCTGGCCGCCGCGATCGATCTGCACCACGGGAATGCCTATGTCCTTGAGCAGGTGCTCCGGCTTGCCCGAAAGGCCTTGAGTGAATACCGGCGCATGCTCGCATAGCCAGAGTTCATCCGGCGTGTCTGCACCGCGCGTTGCGGTGAATTCCTGCATCGCGGCGAAGGTCGCCGGATAGTCGGCGCGGCCCAGTTTTCTCATGATCAAAGCCTCGCCGCTCACAGCCTCGCCTCCGCTCCGCCGGTGCCACTCGAATGGTCTTCCTGTCGGCTCGCAGTGCCGCTCGCCAGGCACGCATCCCCGCTGTGCGGGGCCCCTGCTTCGCCGCTCACAGGACTACTTTCACCATCGGATGCGCGGTGAGCTCACGGTAGAGTGCATCGAGCTGCTGCTGCGAAACGGCGCGCACGGTGCAGGTCAGCGACAGGTAGTTGCCGGCCTTCGACGGGCGCATCTCCATCGTCGCGACATCGAAATCCGGTGCATGCCGGATCACTACCGCGGCAATCACCTGCGCAAAATCCGGCGTTGTCGGGCCCATGATCTTCAGCGGGAAATCGCAGGGGAATTCGAGCAGGCTCTGCGTCACGCCGCCGCCCGCATCACCGTGGCCTTGAACCCCTGGTACCAGTCATACATCCGTGCGAACACCGGTCCCGGCGCACCGTCGCAACCCACCCTACGGCCGTCGAGCGTCACGATGGGCAGCACCTCCTTGGTCGATGAACACATCCAGAGTTCGTCGGCAGCGCGCGTTTCGGCCTCGGTGACGTCGCGCACCTCGTGCGGCAGGCCGTGCTGCGCGGCCAGTTCGAGCACGACATCGTAGGTAATGCCGGGCAGCATCAGGTGGTTCTTGATCGGTGCCAGCAGCACGCCGTCCTTGACGACAAAGATCGACGAAGCGGAACCCTCGGTGAGAAAGCCGTCGCGAAACAACACGGTCTCGACGCAACCGGCGGCGACCGCCACCTGCCGCAGCAGACAGTTGGCCAGCAGCGACGTGGTCTTCAGGTCGCAGCGCAGCCAGCGGATGTCGGCGGCGGAAACCGCGGCGATGCCCTGTCCGCGCTGACTGGCCGGCGGCGGGGTCATCGGCTCCGCCAGCAGCACGACCGTGGGCGTGACCACTTGCGGAAAGGCGTGGTTGCGCACCGCCATCGGCCCGCGCGTGACCTGGATGTAGATCGACTGGTCTTCCCATTCGGCCTCGCGCGCCAGTTGCGTGACGAAGGCGATCCACTCGTCCAACCGGTACGGGTTGTCGAGCTGGATGCCGTCGAGGCTCTTTTGCAGGCGGGCGAGGTGCTGCTCGAGGCGGAAGGCCTGCCGCGAATAGACCGGGATCACCTCATACACGCCGTCGCCGAAAAGGAAGCCGCGATCCATGACCGGGACGCGCGCCTCACCGGCATCGAGCCACCGGCCGTTGAGAAAGATCCGTGCCGTCATTGGAAGAACAGCCGCAGTTCGTCCCACCAGCGGCCGAGGAAACCGGCCAGGGGCACGGCGCCCAGCGCGACTACGGGATACTCGCCCCAGGGCTGGCCAGCGACCGCCAGCTTCAGCGTACCGACCGCGCTGCCGGCCGCCACTGGGGCCACCAGGGGTTGCCGGCTGACCAGTTGGACGCTCAGCTTGTCGGACATGCCGCGCGGTACCGAGACCACGAAATCCTCCGCAAACCCGGCACCGACCAGGTTCTGCACGCCCTTGAAGACCTTGAGCTGCGAAATCGCCTGCCCCTTGTCGTAGAGCTTTACCGCATCGAAGCCGGTAAAACCCCAGTTGAGCAGATTCAGCGAGTCGCGGGCGCGGGCTTCCTCCGACGCGGTGCCGAGCACGACCGAGATCAGGCGCCGCGGGCCGCGTTTGGCGGTGGCGATCAGGCAGAAGCCGGCCGCGTTGGAATGCCCGGTTTTCAAGCCGTCGACCGTCGGGTCGGCCCACAGCAGGCGATTGCGATTGTGCTGGCGGATGCCGTTGTAGGTGTATTCCTTGATGGCATGCAGGGCGTGGGCTTCCGGATGGTCGCGGATCAGCGTGGCGGCCAGGTGCGCCAGGTCACGCGCCGTGGAATAGTGATTCGGCGCCGGGCCTTCGAAATAGCCGCTGGCGTTGAGGAAGTTGCTGTCCTTCAGCCCCATGCGCTGCGCCGTGCGGTTCATCATTGCGGCAAAGCCGTCCTCGCTGCCGCCTATGGCTTCCGCCAGGGCCACCGAGGCATCGTTGCCGGACTGGATCACCATGCCCTTGAACAGTTCGTCCACCGAAACCCCCTTGTTCACCGGGACGAAGCTGCGCGAACCCTGGGTGCGCCAGGCGCGTTCGGAGACGGTGACGGGTTGTTGCAGGGACAGGGTCTTTTGCGCCAGCGCTTCGGCCACCAGGTAGGTGGTCATCACCTTGGTCAGCGAGGCCGGCTCCAGCCGGGTATCGGCCTCCTGGGCCGCCAGCACCTGGCCGGTGGCGTAGTCCATCAGGATCCAGGCCCGGGCACTTACGCCCGGCACCGGAACCGGTTGGGCATAACAGGCGGCAGCGGACAGCAGCGCCAGGATAAAGGCAGGAAATCGCATTGGGGAGTCGGGGTGCAAAGAAAGGAATTATATGTTCCCGACACTCTTGTCGGGCCCGGCGCTCAAGCGAAAGTCGGTACCGGCGGCCCGTTGCCCTAGCGCCGGATGATCACCGGGGCCATGTCCAGGCTTTCCTGCAGGCGTGCTCCGGCCATCTGCGCCGCTGCAGCGTCCGGCCAAGGGCCGAGCTGGACGCGGAACAGTTTGCCGGCGGACTGGATCACCAGCTTCTCGCCAAGGTTTCCGAGTTCGCGCGTCAACCGCGCCCGCAGCGCCTCGGCGTTGTCGCGGTTGCCGAAGGCGCCCAACTGCAGAAAGTGGCCGCGGGCATCCTCTACCTGCGGCAGCACCGGTTCCGGCTCCGCCGCCGCCATCTGCGCGATCGGATCCTCGACCGCCGCCGCTACCGGGGAAGCGGCCGGCGTCTGGCCCGGCAGCAGGCTTTCCACCTCGACAATGGTGCTGCCCTCGCCGATATAACCAAGCTTCCAGGCCGCCGTCCACGACAGGTCGATCAGGCGCCCGGAATGGAAGGGGCCGCGGTCATTGACGCGCACCACCACGGCCTTGCCGTTGGCCGGATTGCTGACGCGAACGTAGGACGGGATCGGCAGCGTCGGATGCGCCGCAGTCATGCCGTACATGTCGTAGGGCTCGCCGCTGGAGGTCTTCTGGCCGTGAAACTTGCGCCCGTACCAGCTCGCAATGCCGCGCGCCTTGTAGGCCTTGCCGTCGCGCAGCGGCACGTAATCCCGCCCCAGCACCGAATACGGATTGTTGGCGAAGCGGTGCAAGGGTTCCAGTCTCGGCACCGCATCGGGAATCGCCGCGATGTCCTCCGGCGGCTTGTCTCCCGGACCATCATCCTTGTAGAAGCCGCCGCTGTACTTGATGGCGGGCGTCGGTTTCCTGACTTCGACTTTCGGCGCCGGCATCGCAGGAGCAGCCTCGCCGCGATCGACAACGGGACGCGGCGCCTGCGTACCGCAGGCAGCGAGAACGCAGGAAAAGCCCAGAGCAAGAAAAACATTACCGCAGAGGCGCAGAGGCGCAGAGGAAAAGCCAAGAGAGAAACGCGAAAGAAATGCTTCTGGTTTTCTCTGCGCCTTCTCTGCGCCTCTGCGCCTCTGCGGTGAAGTTTTTCCGTTCACTTCTGCACCAGCATGCGGTGGCCGTGGATGGACATCAGGATGCCGATGCCGATGAACAGCGTCACCAGCGCCGTGCCGCCGTAACTTATCAGCGGCAGCGGCACGCCGACCACCGGCAGGATGCCGGAGACCATGCCCATGTTGACGAAGGCATAGGTAAAGAAAATCAGCGTGACGGCGCCGGCCAGCAGGCGCGAGAACAGCGTCGCGGCATTGGCGGCGATCATCAGTCCGCGGCCGATCAGCAAGGCGTAGAGCACCAGCAGCACGAGATTGCCGATCAGACCGAATTCCTCGGAGAAAACGGCGAAGATGAAGTCGGTATGGCGCTCGGGGATGAACTCCAGCTGCGCCTGGGTGCCGGCCCGCCAGCCCTTGCCGAGGATGCCGCCGGAACCGATGGCGATGGTCGACTGGATGATGTGGAAGCCCTTGCCCAGCGGATCCTGTTCCGGGTCGAACAGCGTGATGATGCGGCTTCTCTGGTAGTCGTGAAGCAGTGTCCACACCAGGGGTGCCGCCGCCAGCGCGGAGACCGCCATGCCGATGAGGATCTTCCACGACAAACCGGCAAAGAAGATCACATAAAAGCCTGCGGCCAGCACCAGCACGGCCGTGCCCAGATCCGGCTGGCGCGCGATGAGTGCTACCGGCAGCACCAGCAGCAGGGCGGCAACGCCATAGTCGCTGAGGCGCGGCATGGCTTCGCGTTTTTGAAAGAACCAGGCAAGCAGGAGCGGCACGGCGATTTTCATCAACTCGGAAGGCTGGGCGCGCATGAAGCCGAGATTCAGCCAGCGCCGGGCGCCCTTTGAAACGTCGCCGAACAGGGCCACCGCGATCAGCAGCAGCAGGCCGATCAGATAAACCGGTACGGCCAGATGCATCAGGCGCTGCGGCGGCACTTGTGCCAGGGCGCGCATCACCACCAGGGCGACGGCGACATTGATCAACTGCGAATTGAGCCGTTCCGGTGAGGCGCTGCCCATCACACCGATGGACATCAGCAACAACAGTCCGGCGATCAGCATCAGGGACGGATCGAGCGGCGCGATCAGGCGCTGCGGCAGGTCGCGAATCATCGCCAGGTTGATTCCGCGATTCATTCGTCATCCTCCTCGACGGCGGCTTCATCGGGCTGCGCCGGCGCCTTCGGCCGCTTGCCGAGCAGATAGTAATCCAGCACCTGACGCGCAATCGGAGCCGCCGCCTGGGCACCGAAGCCGCCGTTTTCGACCAGCACGGCGAGTGCGATCCGGGGATTGTCGGCGGGGGCGAAAGCGATGAACAGGGCATGGTCGCGCAACTCCTTCTTGACCCCTCCCGCCTTGTACTCCGCGCCCTTCAGCGAATACACCTGAGCGGTGCCGGTCTTGCCTCCGGAAACATACTCTGCGCCGGCAAAGGCGCGCGCGCCGGTACCCTCCTTGTTCACGCCGACCATGGCGTTTCTGATGACCTCGATATGCTCCGGCTTCAGCGTCAGGGTGCGCGTCGGTTTCGGCTCGATCAGGATCTGCTTGCCGCTGCGGGTGTCGGTAATGAACTTCACCAGATGCGGCCGGAACACGACGCCGTTGTTGGCCAGAATCGCCGTGGCATGCGCCAGCTGGATCGGCGTATAGGCGTTGTAGCCCTGGCCGATGCCGATCGAAATGGTTTCGCCGGCAAACCATTTTTGCTGCTCCGGTTTCCTGAAGTGCTTTCTCTTCCACTCCTGTGAGGGCAGCACGCCCTCGGATTCGCCGTCGATGTCGATGCCGGTGCGACTGCCCAGCCCGAGCTGGCCCATGAAGGCGGAAATGTTGTCGATGCCCATGTCGTTGGCCAGCATGTAGTAGTAGGTGTCGCACGACTGCACGATGGACTTGTACATATCGACCATGCCGTGGCCGCCCTTCTTGTCATCGCGGAAAACATGGCCGCCGAAGTTGTAGAAGCCGGGATCCGAAATCAGCTGCTCCGGACGACGCTTGCCGATGGTCAGCGCGCCCAGCGCCATAAAGGGCTTGAAGGTCGAGCCCGGCGGATAGGTGCCGTTCAGCGCACGGTTGACCATGGGCTTGTCGGGAGATTCATTGAGCTCTTTCCAGTTCTGCGTATCGATGCCATCGACAAACAGATTGGGGTCGTAATTGGGCACCGCGACCAGCGCCAGAATGCCGCCGGTGGCTGGTTCGATGGCAACCAGAGCGCCCTTGCGGTCGCCGAAGGCCTGCTCGGCGATCCGTTGCAGCTCGGCGTCGACGGTCAGCGTCAGATTGTTGCCGGCCAAGGGTGCGGTGCGGGCCAGCGTGCGCACCGCACGGCCGCCGGCATCGACCTCCACCTGTTCGAAGCCGGTATTGCCGTGCAGGTCGAACTCGTAGTGCTGCTCCAGTCCGGTCTTGCCGAAGTGCTCGGTGCCGCGATAATTGGCCTCCAGATCTTTCGCCTCGATCTTTTCCAGGTCGCGGTCGGTGACGCGTCCGATGTAGCCCAGCATGTGCGAAGCAAAGGCGCCGCCCGGATACTGGCGGAACAGGCGCGCCTTGATATCGACGCCGGGGAAACGGTAGCGGTGGGCGATGAACTTGGCCACCTCCTCGTCGGTCAGCCGGGTCCGGATCGGCAGCGATTCGAAGTTGCGGCTCTCTTCCAGAAGCTTCCTGAAGCGTTTGCGATCCTTGGGCTGGATATCGATGATGGCCGCCAGGCCGTCGATGCTCTTTTCCAGATCGGGAATCTTCGAGGGCGTGATTTCCAGCGTATAGGCCGAGTAGTTGCGTGCCAGCACCAGACCGTTGCGGTCAAGGATCAGACCCCGGTTGGGCACGATCGGCACCAGCGAAATGCGGTTGTCCTCGGCGCGGGTCTGGTAGTAGTCGTGCTGGATGATCTGCAGCCAGACGAAGCGCATGAACAACAGGGCGAAGCAGAACAGGACGAAGCCTCCCGCGACGCCCAGTCGCGAACGGAATCGTTCGAGTTCCTCCTGAGGATTCTTGAATTCCATTCAGGCTCGAGACCTCAAGCAGCCACAGAGGACACAGAGTTCACAGAGAAAGAACAACGGGGCAGCGAAAGCCTGCGAGCGCCTTCCGGCCACGGGCACCGGTATTGCAAAGCTTTGCCATCTCTGTGTCCTCTGTGATCTCTGTGGCTGGATTCATGGCTTTCAGATTCATATCGGACGATGGACGTCTTTGTCTTCCGGCCGGAACTGGGGCATCAGGAGCAGATAGGTCACCGGATGCCAGAGCAGGGTCGCGGTGAAGCTGGAAAGAAACCACAGTACGCCGGGAAACTCGGCGCCGCTCAGCATGCGCAGGGCCATCATGACCAGTTGCATGCCGAGGAACAGAAGGAGCACGTGCAGCGCCTGCTGCGAAAGCTGGAACCACAGCACGCGCCGCGACAGTCCGGCGGCGGCGAAGGCCAGCAGCACATAAGCCAGCGCATGCTGCCCCATGACGCTCGCATCGGCCACGTCCATCGCCAGGCCGAGCACGAAAGCGGCGGCCATGCCGACCTTGAGGGGCTGATGAACGCACCAGAAAGCCAGCACCAACGCCACCCAGTCGGGAATGCCGGGCAACCGCCCGAAAGGGATCAGGTTGAGCAGCAAGGCGAGAAACAGCGTCAGCGCGATGAACCAGTTTCTGACCGGCAGCAGAATGCGGCGCGAGGAATGGGTAGGCTGCACTTATGCCTCCGTTGCAGGTGGCCCGCCGGGGGTCCGGTGACAGGCGCTCACGACGGGCGCGCCTTCTTCTTGATGCGCTTGCCGCGACCCGGTTCGTCGGCGGCCGACGGGGCCTCGTCGGGCTGCGGCGGCAAGGCGGTGCGTGCGCCCAGCACCAGGGCCAACCCGTGACGCTCGACACCGGCCAGCGGCGCGCAAGTGATGCGGGCAAAGGAATAGGCGCTGTCGCGGTCGATCTTGACCACCTTGGCCACCGGCAGGCCGGGAAGATAGACGCCGTCCAGTCCCGAAGTCACCAGAATGTCGCCCAGCTGCACCTCGGCATTGGCGGCCAGGAAGCGCAGTTCCATCATGCCGGCGCCGGCGCCGGCCAGAACGGCGCGCAAGCCGTTGCGCTGCACCTCGACCGGTATCGCCTGATCCTTGTCGGTGAGCAGCAGCACTTCTGCGGTGAGCGGGAACACGCGCACCACCTGGCCGATGACGCCGATGTCGTCCACCACCGCCTGACCGGTACTGATGCCATGCTGAAGACCTTTGTCGATGATCACCCGGCGCGAGAAAGGATCGCGTGCGGCATACAGAATCTCGGCGATGCGCCCTTCCACCGGTTGCCGGGTACGCATGTCGAGCAGGGCGCGCAGGCGCTTGTTCTCCTGCTCCAGATGCTGCTGCCGCAGCAACAGATTGGCGGTGCCGAGCTGGCGCCGGCGCAGTTCCTCGTTTTCGCTCAGGAGCGTGGATTGCCGCGCCAGGTAGGTGCCGACGTCGCCGGCGGCATCGATCGGCAGCCAGGTCACGCGCTGCAAGGGCCAGGCCACCGTGGCCACCGCCAGGCGCGCCCACTCGAGGGTATGAAAGCGCAGATCGGCCACCAGCAGGATCAGGGACAGCGCAACGAAGAACGCCAGCCGCACAAGCGGCGCCGGACCTCGCCTGAAGAAGGGTGGCGGAGCATGGCCAACAACGGACATCAAGGCAGATGCACCCTCAGAGAAAGATGGACCAGGTGGAGTCGCCGTGCCTCGCGGCCGCGCGACCAGCCTGCAAGCTACACGGGGCGGGCCTTACTCAGTGGCAAAAATACTGCCCAGTTTGTCCATCTTTTCAAGCGCCATGCCCGAACCGCGGGCGACGCAGGTCAGCGGATCATCGGCCACGATCACCGGCAGGCCGGTTTCTTCCGTCAGCAGGCGGTCCAGGTCGTGCAGCAGCGCGCCGCCGCCGGTCAGCACCAGGCCACGTTCGGCGATGTCGGCGCCAAGCTCGGGCGGGGTCTTTTCCAGCGCATCCTTGACCGCCTTGACCACTTGATTGAGCGGCTCGGAGAGCGCCTCCAGCACTTCGTTGGAGGAGATCGTGAACTTGCGCGGAATGCCCTCGGCGCGGTTGATGCCGGAAACTTCCATTTCCCGCACCTCGGTGCCGGGGAAGGCCGAGCCGATGGTCTTCTTGATGTTTTCGGCGCTGTTGTCGCCGATCTGCATGCCGTAGTTGCGGCTGATGTAGGAGATGATGGCTTCATCGAACTTGTCGCCGCCGACGCGCACCGAATTCGCATAGACCATGCCGCCCAGCGATATCACGCCCACTTCGGTAGTGCCGCCGCCGATGTCCACCACCATCGAGCCGGTGGCATCCGACACCGGCAGGCCGGCGCCGATCGCCGCCGCCATCGGCTCCTCGATCAGATACACCTGCGAAGCGCCGGCGCCGAGCGCCGATTCGCGAATGGCGCGCCGCTCCACCTGGGTCGAACCCGAGGGCACGCAGATGATGATGCGCGGGCTGGGCGAGAACAGGCGCGACTCATGCACCCGCTTGATGAACTGCTTGAGCATCTGCTCGGTGACGGTGAAGTCGGCAATCACGCCATCCTTCAGCGGCCGGATCACCGAGATTTCCTTCGGGTTGCGGCCGATCATGGTCTTGGCCTCGCGGCCGACCGCCTGAATGGTTTTCTTGGCGTTGGGGCCGCCTTCGATGCGGATCGCGACGACCGACGGTTCATCGAGTACCACGCCTTTGCCACGCACGTAAATCAGCGTGTTGGCGGTACCCAGGTCAATTGCAAGATCGTTGGAGAAATAGGAGCGGAGAAAGCCGAACATCGTGGTTCCAGTGTTGAAGCCCGCCCAGCGGGGACTGGGGCGGAAGGGTCGCTTATGATACCCTATCGCGCCAGCCAAATTAAGCAATGATCAGGCCTTGTTTCACCCGGGTCCAACCTCACTTAGCTCTACTTTTCATCATGTCCCTGAATCTGGAAGACGTCGCCCGCATCGCCCGGCTGGCGCGCCTGGAACTTTCCGCCGTCGAGCGCGAAACCACGCGCGACCAGTTGAACGACATCCTGGGCTTTATCGAGCAATTGCAAGCGGTTGATACCACGGGTATTGAGCCGATGGCGCATGCCGTCGACGTGGTGCAGCGCCTGCGCCCCGACGTGGTGACGGAAACCGACCATCGCGCCGATTTTCAGGCGGTGGCGCCGGAAACCGAGGCCGGCCTGTATCTTGTACCGCGAGTTGTCGAATGAGTGATCTGATCAATTCATCGCTGCGGGACCTGTCCGCGGCCCTGGCAGCGAGAAAGCTGTCCGCGGTAGAACTGGCGACCCTGTTCCTCGACCGCATCGAAAAGCTCAACCCCGCTCTAAATGCCTTCATCACCACCGACCGCGACAAGACGCTGGCCCAGGCCCGTGCCGCCGACGCAACGCTCAAGTCAGGCGACGGCGCCACGGCGCTGACCGGTATGCCTGTCGCGCACAAGGACATCTTCTGCACCAGGGGCTGGCGCACGACCTGCGGTTCGAAGATCCTCGCCAACTTCATTTCACCCTACGACGCCAACGTCGTCGAGAAACTCGATGGCGCCGGCATGGTAACGCTGGGCAAGCTGAACATGGATGAATTCGCCATGGGCTCGTCGAACGAAACCTCGTACTTCGGGCCGGTAAAGAATCCCTGGGACGTTTCCTGCGTGCCCGGCGGCTCCTCGGGCGGTTCGGCAGCGGCCATTTCCGCCCGGCTCGCCCCGGCCGCGACGGGCACCGACACCGGCGGCTCGATCCGCCAGCCGGCGGCCTTGTGCGGCCTGACCGGACTGAAACCAACTTATGGCGTGGTGTCGCGCTACGGCATGATCGCCTTCGCTTCCAGTCTCGATCAGGGCGGGCCGATGGCGAAAAGCGCCGAAGACTGCGCCCTGCTGCTGAACGCCATGGCCGGCTTCGATGCCCGCGATTCCACTTCGCTGGAACGCCCGCAGGAGGACTACCGCCGCGACCTGGAAAAGCCGCTGGCCGGCCTGAAGATCGGCCTGCCGCGGGAATTCTTCGGCGCGGGCATGGACGCCGACGTGCGCGTCGCGGTCGATGCCGCGCTGGCCGAATACCGCAAACTGGGCGCCGTCACGGTGGATGTGAGCCTGCCCAACTCGGGCCTGTCGGTGCCCGCCTACTACGTCATCGCGCCGGCCGAGGCCAGTTCCAACCTGTCGCGCTTCGACGGCGTGCGCTACGGCTACCGGGCACCGGAGTATGCCGACCTGGCCGAGATGTACTCGCGCAGCCGGGCGCAGGGCTTCGGCGACGAAGTGAAGCGCCGCATCCTGATCGGCACCTACGTTCTGTCGCACGGCTACTACGACGCCTACTACCTGCAGGCGCAGAAGATCCGCCGCCTCATCGCCGGCGACTTCGTCGCCGCGTTCAAGGAGTGCGACGTCATCATGGGTCCGACCTCGCCCTCGGTGGCTTTCGCCTTCGGCGCCAAGAGTGCCGATCCGGTGCAGATGTACCTTGCCGACATCTACACCATCTCCACCAACCTCGCCGGATTGCCCGGCATGTCGCTGCCCTGCGGCTTCGGCAACAACAACATGCCGGTCGGCCTGCAGATCATCGGCAACTGGTTCGGCGAGGCGAAAATGCTCAATGTGGCACACCGGTACCAGAAAGCCACTGACTGGCACACGCGCATGCCGGGGGGGCTGGAATGAACTGGGAAGTCGTCATCGGGCTGGAAACCCATGCCCAACTGCAAACCAAGTCGAAGATATTCTCCGGCAGCAGCATCGCCTTCGGCGCCGCGCCGAACGTGCAGGCCAACGCGGTGGATATCGCCCTGCCCGGCGTCCTGCCGGTGCTGAATCGCGAGGCCGTGGTCTGCGCCATCAAGTTCGGCCTTGCGGTCGGAGCGAAGATCGCGCCGCGCTCGATTTTCGCGCGCAAAAACTATTTCTACCCCGACCTGCCCAAGGGCTACCAGATCAGCCAGTTCGAGATCCCGGTGGTGTCCGGCGGCGGCCTGGCAATCACCGTCGGCTCCGGCGCGACGGCAACGGAAAAATTCGTGCAGCTGACGCGCGCCCATCTCGAAGAGGATGCCGGCAAGTCGCTGCACGAGGATTTCCACGGCCGCACCGGCATCGACCTGAACCGCGCCGGCACGCCGCTGCTGGAAATCGTCACCGAGCCCGACATGCGCTCTTCCGCCGAGGCGGTCGCCTACGCCCGGACGCTGCACGCACTGGTGCAATGGATCGGCATCTGCGACGGCAATATGCAGGAGGGATCGTTCCGCTGCGACGCCAATGTGTCGGTGCGGCCGATGGGGCAAACGGAACTCGGCACGCGGCGCGAGATCAAGAACCTCAACTCCTTCCGCTTCATGCAGCAGGCGATCGACTTCGAGGTGCAGTGGCAGATCAACGAGATCGAGGAGGGCCGCGCCATTCAGCAGGCCACTGTGCTGTTCGATCCCGATACCGGCGAAACGCGCTCAATGCGCAGCAAGGAAGACGCGCACGACTACCGCTACTTCCCGGATCCCGACCTGCTGCCGCTGGAAATCGGGGACGACTGGATTGCCGAGGTCGGCGGCGGGCTGCCGGAACTGCCGCAGGCCATGCAGCAGCGCTTCGCCGGCGAACTCGGCCTGTCCGCCTACGACGCGGCAACCCTGACCGCGTCGCGCGAAATGGCGGCCTACTTCGAAGCGGCGCTGGCCTCGGCCGGCCGGGAGAATGCCAAGCCCGTCGCCAACTGGGTCATGGGCGAACTGGCGGCACGACTGAACAAGGAAGGGCTCGGGATCGTCGCCTCGCCCCTGTCGGCGCAGCAACTCGCCGGCGTCGTGCGCCGGATCGCCGACAACACGATCTCGAACAAGATCGCCAGGGATGTCTTCGATGCGCTCTGGGCCGGCGAAGGCAAGGATGCCGATGCCGTCATCGAAGCGAAAGGCTGGAAGCAGATCACCGACACCGGGGCAATCGAAGCCCTGGTCGACGAAGTGCTGGCTGCCAACGCGAAGTCGGTCGAGGAATACCGTGCCGGCAAGGAAAAGGCCTTCAACGCTCTGGTCGGACAGGCCATGAAGGCCACCCGGGG
>SESD01000028.1_pt1 | contig 84113 bp, 73 predicted proteins | sample 3171411 | NCBI WGS metagenome assembly SESD01 (sample SAMN06051880, study PRJNA518727) | freshwater metagenome | biome: subpolar coniferous forest; feature: holomictic lake; material: water; isolation source: holomictic Lake 442, 16.5 m depth | place: Canada: near Kenora, Ontario | collected...
CTTGCCCCAGTCGGGATAGAACCGGGTCGCTTCTACGGCGGCCAATGCAAGGTCACGCAAGGTCGCCTGACTTTTTGGTGTCGCCGCAGGCGGCCCGACTCCATCGCCCCCTTTCCCGGAAAGGGGGTCGGGGGGAAAGCCGTGACCTTGTCCAGAAGGGATCGGGCGGTCAACCGCCCGGTCCATGCCTACAAACCACTGGGTTGTCGCGCGGTAGATGATCGGCGTCTTGTGCCGCCAGCAGTGCATGTAGCTGTGGGTGATCTCGGCGCTGTCGAACAGGCTGCCGACTTCGGCCAGCTGTTCGATGATGGCGGCATTGGCCTTCCAGACGAACATGCCGCCGAAATAGGGCAGGCTGGCGGCGAATACGCCGTCGCCCTGCACCGGGGTGAGGATTTCGTCGTTGTGCATGCCGTGCTTCTTGCAGGAGTCGTAGTCCTCCAGACCATAGGCCGGCGCGCTATGCACGATGCCGGTGCCGGCGTCGAGCGTGACGTATTCGCCGAGATACACGGGCGAGGCGCGGTCGTAGAAGGGATGGCGAAACTTCACCTGGGCCAGCGCCGCACCCTTGCAGGCACCGAGCACTTCGCCTTCCAGCTTGTAGCGCTGCAGCGCCGCGCCACGCAGTTCGGCGGCGAGGATCAGGCAACCGCGGGCGGTCTGCACCAGTTCATAGGTGAAGTCCGGATGCATGTTCAGCGCCTGGTTCGACGGGATGGTCCACGGCGTCGTGGTCCAGATCACCGTGAAGCAGTCGCCCGCCGGCAGCGCCGCAATGCCGAAGGCATGGGCGATGCGGCCGCGCTCGGCGTCGTCGAGCTTGAAGCCGACGTCGACCGCCGGCGACTTCTTGTCCTGGTATTCGACCTCGGCCTCGGCCAGCGCCGAGCCGCAGTCGAAGCACCAGTTCACCGGCTTCAGGCCCTGGAACAGGTAGCCGCGGGCATACAGTTCGCCGACGGCGCGAATCTCGTCGGCCTCGTTGCGAAAGGCCATGGTCAGGTAGGGATTGTCCCAGTCGCCGAGGACGCCGAGGCGGATGAAATCCTTCTTCTGCCGCTCCACCTGCTCGGCAGCAAAGCTGCGGCACAGCTCGCGCGCCTGGTCGGCCGGCAGGTGCTTGCCGTGGGTCTTCTCGATCTGGTGCTCGATGGGCAGGCCGTGGCAGTCCCAGCCCGGCACGTAGGGCGCATCGAAGCCGGCCAGGGTTTTGGAGCGGACGATGATGTCCTTGAGGATCTTGTTCACCGCATGGCCGATGTGAATGTCGCCGTTGGCATAGGGCGGGCCGTCGTGCAGCACGAAGCGCGGACGCCCCCGGGCGGCCTCGCGGATCTTCCAGTAAAGCCTTTGTTCCTGCCAGGCGGCAACCCAGCCCGGCTCGCGCCGGGGCAGATCGCCGCGCATCGGGAAAGGCGTGTCGGGCATGTTGAGGGTCTTGCGATAGTCAGCCATAGTCAAGTTCTCACCGCAGAGGCGCAGAGGCGCAGAGTAAACGCAGAGGAAATCAAATCAAAGTCCATTCGCGAGCCTCTTGATGCCATTACGCATTACATCCACATTAAAATTCATGAGCAGCCCGAGTCGCATGTCGAGCAGTCTTAGGTAGGTCAATAACCGGGCCTCGTGTATCGGCATCAGCTTGTCCACCGTTTTCACTTCGACGATCAATCGACCGTCCACCAGAAGATCCAACCGATAGGCTTGCGGCAGAGTCAGACTCTTGTAGCGCAAAGGTACTACGACCTGACGTTGAACAGAGAGTCCCGACTGTTCGAGTTACCATCCCAGGCACTCCACATACGCCGACTCCAGCAAACCCGGCCCGATGTAGCGATGAACCTCAATGGCCGCGCCGATGACACGCCCGCTCAGGTCGTTGAGATCATCCTCCGCACTTGCCTTTCTCTGCGTCACCTCTGCGCCTCTGCGCCTCTGCGGTAAAAGAATTCCCTCACGTCCGCCACATCCCTGCTGATCTGCGCCTGGAGTTCATCGAGCGACGCGAACTTCGCCTCGGCGCGCAGTTTATGCATGAAATTCACGTCGACATGCTTGCCGTAAATGTCGCGATCGAAATCCAGCAGATGCACTTCCAGCACCGGCTTGAGTCCTTCCGCCAGCGTCGGCCGCACGCCGATGTTGGCTGCCCCGGGCAGGGGTCGCGCATCGACGCCGGACACCGTCACGGCAAACACCCCGGACAAGGGCAGGCGCTGGCGCCTGACCTGAATATTGGCGGTCGGGAAGCCGATGGTGCGGCCTATCTTCCTGCCGTCCATGACGCGGCCGGCAATGACAAAGGCGCGCCCCAGCAGCTCCTCGGCATGCTCGATGTTGCCGAGCGCCAGGGCTTCGCGCACCGCCGAACTGGACACGCGCAGCCCGCCGAAATCCACGGTGTGCATGGCCTCGACGGCAAAGCCGTGGGCCTGCCCCTGCTGCTGCAGCAAGGCGAAATCACCGCCCCGGCCCTTGCCGAAGCGGAAGTCGTCGCCGATGATCAGGTGCCGCACCCCAAGTCCGCCGAGCAGGATCTGTTCGACGAACTGGACGGCGGAAAGTGCGGCCAGCTTGTGGTTGAAGCGGCAGACATGCACCCGGTCGACACCGCATTCGGCCAGCAGTTCGAGCTTGTCGCGCAGGCTGGCCAGGCGCGCCGGCGCCTGCTGCGGAGCGAACAATTCGCGCGGATGCGGCTCGAAAGTCAGCACCGTCGCCGGCAGCGCAAGATCGCGCGCCCTGGCCTTCAGTTCGGCGAGCAGCGCACGATGGCCGAGATGGACGCCATCGAAATTGCCGATGGTCAATACCGTAGACGTCGTCGCCCTCTCGGGAACACCGCGAAAAACCAGCATGGGGTTGAGGCTGAAGGGAAAGCGGGCGATTATATCAACCTTGAAACCTCCGCCCGCCACAGAAGGCGCAGGCTTCGCCGGGAAAATGGGCAAGCCGGCACGTGCAATCGGGGCTTGGATGATGGAGATTCCCGCAGCCAGTTCATTTGAGCGTGCAAGCACGAACCGGTGACGGCTCCTCCCTTGACGCATCTCTCCAACGTAACGCCTGCATGTGGTGGTGACAAAAGGCACACAGCGGCGTAAACGGCCGTCATGAAGTGCTTTCGTTGGAGCCCGGCAAAGAATGAGACCGTTAAAGCAGAACGGGGGCTTTCGTTTGAGAGCATTGTTGTCGCCGTCGAGGCCGGCGGCTTGTTGGATATCCTGGCCCACCCGAATCAGGGGAAATACCCCAGGCAGCGCGTTCTCGTTGTCGAGTGCGATAGCTACGCCTATTTGGCACCGTTTGTTGAAGAGGAAGATTATTTTTTCCTCAAGACCATAATCCCGAGCCGCAAGGCGACGCGGGACCATTTGAATCAAGGTGAAACAGATGTCGAAAATTGACCCCTACGAACATGAGGTTCTCAGCGCCTTCGAGCAAGGCCAGTTGAAATCCGTTGCGACGAAAGCCGAACTGGCGAAATTCAAGGCGGCAGCGCGCGCTACGGCCATTAAGGATCGCCGGGTAAACATCCGCCTCTCCTCTGGTGACTTGAGCGACATTCAGGTCAAGGCGCTTGAAGAAGGTATGCCGTACCAAACGCTTATCGCCAGCGTTCTGCACAAGTACGTTACCGGCCGCCTGGCAGAGCCGCGTGCCGCCAAACAATCACCCCCCGCCGCGGCGAAACGCCGCGTTACGTCGGGCAACTAACAGCCTGATTTCAGTAGGAATCGTGCCTCTGTGCTCTCTATAGCGGGAAGTATGGCCGGTTGATCAATCCAGCCGCGCCAGCTTGGATTTCGCCAGCGGCGGATTCTTGGCGAAATAGCGGCGGATGCCCTTGAGGATGGCGTCGGCCATGCGGTCCTGATAGGCCTCGTCGTTGAGGCGCGCCTCTTCTTCAGGATTGGAAATGAATGCGGTCTCGATCAGGATCGAGGGAATGTCAGGCGCCTTCAGCACGGCAAACCCGGCCTGTTCGACCTGACCCTTGTGCAGGCTGTTGATGTGGCCCAGTTCGCCGAGCACGTCCTTGCCGAGCTTGAGGCTGTCGCTGATGGTCGCCGTCTGCGACAGGTCGAGCAGGGTGCGGGCCAGGTAGGGATCCTTGACGCCGATGTTCACGCCGCCCACCAGGTCGGCCGAGTTTTCCTTGTTCGCCAGCCAGCGCGCCGCCGAACTCGAGGCGCCGGTTTCGGAAAGCACGAATACGCTGGAGCCGCGCGCCGTGCTCTTGACGAAGGCATCGGCGTGCACCGAGACGAAGAGATCGGCCTGCACCCGACGCGCCTTCTGCACGCGCTGCTGCAGCGGGATGAAGTAGTCGCCGTCGCGCGTCAGCAACGAGCGCATGTTGGGCGTGGCGTCTATCCTTTCCTTCAGGCGCCGCGCCACGGACAGCGTCACGTTCTTCTCGTAACTGCCGCCGCGGCCCACGGCGCCCGGATCTTCGCCACCGTGCCCGGGATCGAGGACAATCGTGACGAGACGGGCGATCTCGGGCCGGTCGCCAGGCTTTTCGCCCGCCCGTTCCGCCGGCTTCTCGCCGGTTGCGGCGCGACCCTCGGGCTTCGCCTCGACTTTTGCCGGCGCCTCGCCGGATTTCTCCAGCAAAGCCATCAGTGGGTCGATCGGTTCCACCGGGTAGAGGTCGAGCACCAGCCGGTGGCCGTACTCGCCAACCGGCTGCAGCGAAAAAACTTGTGGCTTGACTTCGCCCTTGAGTTCGATGACGAGGCGCACCACGCCCGGCTTGTTGCGTCCGGCGCGGATCAGCTTGATGTAGGGATCGGAATCGAGAATCTTCGACGGCAAGGTCTGCAGCACGGAATTGAACTCGACGCCTTCGAGGTCGAGCACCAGCCGGTCGGGGTCCTTCACCAGCAGATGCGAGTACTTGATGGCCTGATCGTGTTCCAGCGTCACCCGCGTGTAGTCGCGGGCCGGCCAGACGCGCACGGCGAGAATGCTGCTGCCCGCCGCGGCGCCGAAGCCCGCCTTGGAAACCAGCAGTGTCAGGCTGGCCGCGCCAAACCTGAGGACATCACGCCGGCAAGGCATGTCCGGCCCTTTGCGCTGGCAGCTGCAATTCGCGCAATGCGCCCCTCGCCCGGCACGTCTGCGTCAAGCCGCAACTCGATTTGCATATCGGCGGCGGGCAGATAAGGTGCGGCCTTGTCGGGCCATTCGACCAGACAAATTCCGCTTCCTGAAAAATATTCGTCGAGCCCCGCATCAAGATATTCTTCGGCCTGGTTGAATCTATAAAAATCAAAGTGATAGAAGTTTAATCCAGAAACGACATGAACTTCAACCAACGTGTAAGTGGGGCTTTTTACCGCACCGGTTTCGCCGGCCGCGCGCAACAGTCCGCGCACCAGCGTGGTCTTGCCGGCGCCGAGGTCGCCTTCCAGCCAGATCACCATCCCCGGCAGGAGATGCGAGACCATGGCGGCACCCAATGCCAGGGTATCGGCTTCGCCGGGCAAGACTAAAGTAAGATGTTCGGCATGCATGACGATGGAAAGGATCGGGCGGGGCTGAAGAATGACATACGGCGCTGGGGCCTCGAACTCGGCTTCGATGCCGTCGGTTTTTCCGGCATCGGCCTCGATGGCGCCGAAGACGGCCTGAACGCCTGGCTGACGGCAGGCTGCCACGGCGAAATGGATTATATGGCGGCTCATGTCACCGCGGCCGGAAACAAGCGCGCGCGGCCGCAGGACCTGCTACCGGGAACGCGCAGCATCATCACCGTGCGCATGAACTACCGCCCCGCCGCCGCAGACTCGGGCGCAGCGCTCGCCGACCGCGACCGTGCCTACATATCCCGCTACGCCCTGGGCCGCGACTATCACAAGCTGTTGCGTGCCCGGCTGCAGAAACTGGCCGACCGCATCAGCCGCGAGATCGGCGGCTTCAGCTACCGCGTGTTCACCGATTCGGCGCCGGTGATGGAGGTCGCGCTGGCGCGGCAGAGCGGGCTGGGCTGGCGCGGCAGGCATACGCTGCTGCTGGATCGCGAGGCCGGCTCATATTTCTTCCTCGGCGAAATATTCACCGATCTGCCGCTGCCGCCCGACGCGCCGGTTACCGATCACTGCGGCACATGCGCCGCCTGCATCGACGCCTGCCCGACGCAAGCCATCGTCGCGCCCTATCGCCTCGACGCGCGGCTGTGCGTGTCCTATCTCACCATCGAACTCAAGGGCAGCATCCCCGAAGCGCTGCGGCCGCTGCTGGGCAACCGCATCTACGGTTGCGACGACTGCCAGCTGGCCTGCCCGTGGAATGGCTTTGCGCCACTCACCGGCGAAAGCGATTTTGCACCTCGCCATGGCCTCGACGAGGCGAAACTGGTCGAACTCTTCGGCTGGGAAGAAAACGATTTCGAACAGCGCCTGGCGGGGTCGCCGATCCGCCGCATCGGCTTCGAGCGCTGGTTGCGCAACATTGCGGTGGCGCTGGGCAATGCCCCGCGCAGCGAAGAGACAATCAAGGCCCTGCGCTCACGCGCCGCTCATCCTTCGGCGCTGGTGCGGGAACATGTCGAATGGGCGCTACGCGGATTGGAATGAACCGCTTTCGACACGGAGCGCACGGAGACACAGAGGACACGGAGAACGGCAAGGACCGCAGGCTCTGCGCCTTTTCTCTGTGCGCTCCGTGCCTCCGTGCACTCTGTGCTGAAGGAAGCTTACGAATCCCCAGTCGCCACCGGCCGCGACGGATCGGCACACCACTCGCTCCACGAACCGGGGTAGAGCTTCGAGCCGGCCAGGCCGGCCAGTTCCATCGCCAGCAGGTTGTGGCAGGCGGTGACGCCGGAGCCGCACTGCTGCACCACTTGCGTCGCCGCCCGTCCGGCGAGCAGCGCGACATATTCGGCGCGCAGTTCCTCCACCGGCTTGAAGAAGCAGCCATCGTCATCCAGGTTGTCAACGTAGAAGCGGTTCACCGCGCCGGGTATGTGGCCGCCCACCGGATCAAGCGTCTCGTTCTCGCCGCGGAATCGCTCCGGATTGCGGGCGTCGAGGATCAGCGTGCGCGGCGAGCCGAGGTCGGCCATCACCTGCCCGGTCTCGACCTTCATGTCGCACGGCTGCGGCGCAAATACCCGCGGCTCAACGGCGGACACGGAATTCACCAGGCCGCGCTTGCTGCGTTTCCATCCCGCCAGGCCACCATTCAGCACCGCCACGCGCTCATGTCCGAGCCAGCGCAGCAGCCACCACAGGCGCGACGCGAAAATGCCGCCTTCATTGTCGTAGGCCACCACCTGCGTCGTTGCATCGACGCCGCACCCGGACATGCGCCGGGCGAAGGCCGCGACATCCGGCAGCGGATGGCGGCCGTTGCTGCCGGTCCTGGTTCCCGACAGATCGTCGTCGAGATGCAGAAACAGCGCACCGGGAATGTGCTCGCGGGCATAGGCCTGGCGACCGTACTCTGTATTCCTGAGGTCATGCCGGCAATCGAAAACGCGCCACTGCGGATGCGCCGCCAGTTCTTCCACGCTCACCAGCGTGCCTGCCTGCAACGCGCTCATCACTTGGTCTCGGCCAGCCAGTCGCGGGCTTCGGCTTCATCGGCGAATACCGTCAGGTCGGCGTTGACAAACAGTTGCGACAGCCACGCGCTCCAGGCCACCCACTGACTGTCGGTAATTACCGCGATGCGATTGAAGTCGCCGGCATGCTGCTGCGAAAAGCGGATTTCCTCCCACGCCACGTCCAGCGTGAAGTCGGCCATGTCGCGCAAATCGACCAGCAGATTCACCGGCCCGGAGAACTTGATCTCGAACAGAACCAGTTCCTCGAACTCCTTGAAATCAGCCAGAGTGAATTCGCCGAACACCGCGAATTCGACCAGATGGCCCTGATGTTGTGTCGTAATCATGATGAGTCTCCTTGGCTGGCAGGATAATCAGCGGCAGCAGAAAAGACAATGGAAATCCCTGTCTCCGGCAAGCGAAGCGCAGGATCGGCAGCGTGCCGGGCGCACAAAAGAGAAGGGGCCCGCAGCACTGCGGGCCCCTCCGGCGAACGACTGTGGCGCTTACTTCTTGGCCTTCTTGCCGGAAACAGCCAGTTTGAAACCGGCGCCCGCGCTGAACTTCGGCACGGTAGTCGCAGGGATCTTGATGCTGGCACCGGTCTTGGGGTTCTTGCCGGTACGCGCCGCGCGCTTGGCCGACTTGAATGTGCCGAAACCCACGAGGGTAACGGTATCCCCTTTTGAAACAGTCTTCACTACTGCAGCCATGATTCCATCGAGCACCTTGCCGGCGGCAGCCTTGCTTATGTCGGCTTCCTTGGCGGCGATTTCAATCAGTTCAGCTTTATTCATGCTTATGATTCCTCCGGAAATGTTCGGGCATCCCACCCGAAAAATATTCTAAACCTGACTCCCCGGCCTTGTACAAGGAATTTCTTCACCTTCTTGCGTTCCTTGCGCCTGATGTGTTGCGATGATGCCGCCGCCCAGGCATACCCTCGACTCGTACAACACCAGCGATTGGCCCGGCGTCACCGCCCATTGCGGAGCAGCAAAAACCACTTCGCATTCCCCGGCGGAAACACGCTCCACCTGGCAGGCGGCGTCCGGCTGGCGGTAACGCGTCTTCGCCGCATAGACCCAGTGCGGATGCGGCGCATCTCCCGAGATCCAGGACAAGTCCTGCGCCACCAGGCTGGAGGAGAGCAGCGCCGGATGCTCATGGCCCTGCACCACCCAAAGGATATTGCCCGCCATATCCTTGCCTGTGACGAACCAGGGTTCCTCCGGCGCACCCCTGACGCCGCCGATACCGAGGCCCTCGCGCTGGCCGAGGGTGTAATACATCAGACCTTCGTGCCGGCCGACCACCCGATCGCTGCCCAGAACGCGAATCTCCCCCGGTTGCCGGGGCAGGTAGCGCGCCAGGAATTCGCGGAACGGGCGCTCGCCGATGAAGCAGATGCCGGTGGAATCCTTGCGCGCATGGTTCGGCAGACCCGCTTCGGCGGCGATGCGGCGCACATCACGCTTATACAGGTGACCGACCGGAAACAGGGTCTTCGACAGTTGCGCCTGGTTCAGGCGATACAAAAAGTAGCTCTGATCCTTGCCGCCGTCTTCGGCCTTGAGCAACTGCCACGCGCCGAGGAACTCGCGTACCTGCGCATAGTGGCCGGTGGCGATCTTGTCGGCGCCCAATGCGATGGCGTGATCGAGAAAGGCCTTGAACTTGATTTCGGAATTGCACAGCACGTCCGGGTTCGGCGTACGGCCGGCCTGGTACTCGCTGAGGAAGCCGGCAAACACCCGCTGCCGATACTCGGCCGAAAAATTGACGGCATCGAACTCGATGCCGATCGCATCGGCGGCGGCGGCGGCGTCCACCAGATCCTGACGCGAAGAACAGTAGTCGTCGGTATCGTCGCCCTCCCAGTTCTTCATGAACAGGCCGATCACCTCGTAGCCTTCGCGCTTCAGCAGCAGCGCCGCGACAGACGAATCGACGCCACCCGACAGGCCGACAATGATTTTGCCCTTGGACATTTTGGATCAGTCGTAGTGCCGCAGCAGGTCCAGCGGAAAGCGCCGGCCGGCAAGGTAGTCGCTGACGCACTGCGACACCAATGGGCTGCGGTGACGATCGGCCACGGCTGCAATTTCGTCCGGCGTCATCCATACGGCGCGCACGATGCCGGCATCCAGCGCCCGGCCCTCTTCATGCGCACCGGGTTCCCCGGAAAACGCAAAGCGCAGATAGGTGATGTCGCCCTGCGGGCGTGTCCATTGATAGATGCCGACCAGCGCCGTCGGCCGGAAATGCCACGCGGTCTCTTCCAGCGCCTCGCGAGCACAGGCAGCGAGCAGCGACTCACCCTCGTCAAGATGCCCGGCGGGCTGATTGAAACGCAGGCCGTCCTCGGTTTCTTCCTCGACCAGCAGGAAGCGCCCCTCGCGCTCGATCAGCGCGGCGACCGTGACATTGGGTTTCCAGATACGATTCATCCGCGCATTTTAGCGCCCCTGCTAAAATCGGCGCTTCGACAATGCAATGCTGGAGACCTCCCATGTCCATGGCCGACCGTGACGGCTTCATCTGGTACGACGGCAAGCTCGTGCCCTGGCGCGATGCCACCACCCACGTTCTGACGCACTCGCTGCACTACGGCCTGGCCGTATTCGAAGGCGTGCGCGCCTACAAGACCGTCTCCGGCACCGCGATCTTCCGCCTCAAGGAGCACACCGACCGGCTGTTCGCCTCGGCGCACATCTACCGCATGCCCATGCCTTACGACAAGGCGACGCTGATCGAAGCGCACAAGGAGGTCGTGCGCGCCAACAAGCTGGAATCCTGCTACCTGCGGCCGATTGCCTTCTACGGCTCGGAAAAGATGGGCGTCAGCCCGCGCGGCGCATCGACCCACGTGTCCGTCGCAGCCTGGCCCTGGGGCGCCTACCTCGGCGAAGAAGGCCTGGAGAAGGGTATCCGCGTCAAGACTTCGAGCTACTCGCGACACCATGTGAACGTCAACATGGCGCGCGCCAAGTTTTCCGGTACCTATGCCAATTCGATACTGGCCAACATGGAAGCCACCGAAGACGGCTACGACGAGGCGCTGCTGCTCGACGTCGATGGCTTCGTCGCCGAAGGCGCAGGCGAGAACCTGTTCATGGTCAAGGATGGCGTCATCTACGAACCGGAAATCGCTTCGGCGCTGATGGGCATCACCCGCAGCACGGTGATCACGCTGGCGGCCGAACTCGGCTACAAGGTCGTTGCCAAGCGCCTGACGCGCGATGACATCTACGTCGCCGACGAAGCCTTCTTCACCGGCACCGCGGCGGAAGTCACGCCGATCCGCGAACTCGACAACCGTACCATCGGCGCCGGCAGCCGCGGCCCGGTCACCGCCAAACTCCAGGCCCTGTTCTTCGACGTGGTCAATGGCAAGGTGCCGGCCCACACCGACTGGCTCAGTTATATCTAACGCACGCTTGAGGCAAATCATGACCACTCTCGACGAATCCCGGCGCCAGGTTGCCGTTACCGCCCACGATCTGCCGCTGGCCTGTCCGCGCCCCGGCGCACCCCTCTGGGCCCGCCATCCGCGCGTCTTCATCGACCTGCTGAAAAGCCCCGCGGGCGAAGCCACCTGCCCCTACTGCGGCACGGTATACAACTTCACCGGCGAGAAACCCAAGGGGCATCACTGAAAACCTTTTTGGCCACAGAATTCACAGAGGGCACAGAGAAAAGCTCCCATCGTTTCTCTCTGTGATCTCTGTGTCCTCTGTGGCTGAAAAAATTCTCGTCGTCGCCCCCTCCTGGATCGGCGACACGATTCTCGCCCAGCCGCTCTTTGCGCTGCTCAAGCGCAACCAGCCGGCGGCGCGCATAGAGGTGCTGGCGCCGGACTGGTCGGCGCCGCTGCTGGCGCGTATGACCGAGGTTGATGCCGTGATCAGCAATCCCTTCGCCCACGGCGAGTTCAGTTTCGGCGCGCGCCGTGCCCTGGGCCGTCGTCTGGCCGGCACCGGCTACGCGCGAGCCTACGTCCTGCCGAATTCATGGAAGTCGGCACTGGTGCCCTTCTTCGCCGCGATTCCGCGGCGCATCGGCTATCGCGGCGAGGGCCGCTACCTGCTGCTGAACGAACGTCACGAACTTGATGCCGTCCGCCAGCCGCAGTTGGTGCAGCGTTATGCCGCGCTGGCCGGAGCGCTGCCCGCCGTCTTGCCGCAACCCCGTCTGAGCTCAAGCGTGGAACAGCAGCAGGCCGCGCGTCAGGCCTTGAACCTGCCCCCCGATGTCGTCCCGGCGATCTTCTGCCCCGGCGCCGAGTACGGCCCCGCCAAGTGCTGGCCGCCACGCCACTATGCGGGACTGGCGCGCCTCATCGCCACGCCGCAGAACCCGGTATGGCTGGTCGGCTCGGCCAGGGACCGCGCCGTGGGCGAAGAAATCGCCGCCGCGGCGGAAGGCGCGGCGCTCAATCTTTGCGGACGCACGACGCTGGAACAGGCGATTGACCTGCTCGCTGCGGCACGTTGCGTGGTGAGCAACGACTCCGGCCTGATGCATGTTGCCGCGGCACTCGGGCGGCCGCTGGTGGCACTCTACGGTTCGTCTTCCCCGGCCTACACGCCGCCCTTGTCGCCGGATGCAAGAATCGTTTCGGCAAACCTGGCGTGCAGCCCCTGCTTCAAGCGTGTTTGCCCGCTGGAACATTTCGACTGCCTGAACGGAATCACGCCGCAGCAGGTGGCCGCCATCACCGCGCAACTTTGCCCCTGACCCATGCCCAGCCAGAAGATCTTTGCCAGCCCGCAGGATGTCGAAGCCGCCTTCTACGAGGCGCTCGAACGCTGCGACATCGAGGCCATGATGGCGGTCTGGGCCGAGGATGAAGAAGTCGTCTGCGTACACCCCGGCGGTGCGCGTCTGGTCGGCTACACCCTGATTCGCGAAGCCTGGCAGCGTGTCTTCGCCAACGGCAGGAAGCTCAGGGTGCGCCTGTCGCAGCAGACTGCGGTGACCACGCCGTTCGCCATGGTCAGCACCTTGCTGCAACACATTGCCAACCATGATGACGAGAGCCTGAGCGCACCGGTGGCCGCCACCAATGTCTATGTGCGGGGCGCGCTGGGCTGGCGCCTGGTCGCCCACCACGCCTCACCGGTACCGCCCGACAGCATCGGCGAGGCATCGCGCATCCTGCATTGAAGGCCGCGCCGATCACGCAGCCCTACCTTGCTCCGGCATGGCTGCCCGGCGCTCATGCGCAGACCATCTGGCCGCTGCTGATCAAGGGGCCGTTGCCGGCGTACCGGCGCGAGCGCTGGGAAACTCCCGACGACGACTTCATCGATGTCGACCGGATCGCCGGCAAGCCCGGCGCACCGTGCGTCGTGCTGTTCCACGGCCTCGAAGGCAGTTCGCGAAGCCACTATGCACGACGGTTGATGCACGCGCTGGCGCAACGCGGCTGGCATGGCGTGGTGGTAAATTTTCGCGGCTGCTCCGGCGAACCGAACCGCCTGCCGCGCGCCTATCATTCCGGCGACTCGCAGGAAATCGACTGGATCCTGCGCCGCCTGCACGGACAAGGCTACCCGGCGCTGTTCGCCGCCGGGGTTTCCCTCGGCGCCAACGCGCTGTTGAAATGGCTGGCGGAACAGGGCGACCTTGCCGCCGCACTGATCAATGCGGCGGCGGCGGTGAGCGCGCCGCTCGACCTGGCCGCCGCCAACGCGGCGCTGTCCTCCGGCTTCAATCTGCTCTATGCGCGACACTTCCTGCGCACGCTGATTCCGGCGGCAGCGGCCAAGGAGCGCCTTTTTCCCGGCCGCATCGACCTGCGCCGCGCCCTGGCGGCGCGCACCCTGCGCGATTTCGACGATGCCGTCACCGCGCCGCTGCACGGCTTTCTCGGTGCCGACGACTATTACTCGAGGAGCAGCGCCGGGCCGCTGCTGGGATCGGTGCGCGCGCCGACGCTGTTGCTGCATGCCGAGAATGATCCGTTTCTGCCGCCGGCGGCATTGCCGCGCCGCGAGCGCCTGGCGCCGGCCGTGACTCTGGAACTGACGCTTCACGGCGGCCATGTCGGCTTTGTGCACGGCGCCCTGCCGGGCCGCATCGACTGGCTGCCACAGCGTCTGCTGGCGCACTTCGACGCCCATCTGCCGCCACCCGGCGTGCGATAATCCGCGCCAGATAATTCCGGGCACACGCCATGCAGACACCGGCAGCAGAGATATTCAAGGCCTACGACATCCGCGGCATCGTGCGCACCACGCTGAGCGCGGAGACCGTGCAACAGATCGGTCTGGCGCTCGGCAGCGAAGCCGTTGCGCGCGGCGTCAAGGCGATTGCCATCGGCCGCGACGGCAGGCTCTCCGGCCCGGCGCTCGCCGCTGCGCTGGCCAAGGGCATTACGCAGAGCGGAGTCGATGTCATCGACATCGGCCAGGTGCCGACGCCGATGACCTACTTCGCCGCCCACGAACTGGGCACCGACAGCTGCGTCTCCGTCACCGGCAGCCACAATCCGCCGGAGTACAACGGCCTGAAGATGGTGCTGGCCGGCCAGACGCTGTACGGTGAAATGATCCAGAGTCTGCGGCAGCGCATCGAGCAGGAAAACTACTGCGCCGGCCGCGGCCGGATACGCCGCGCCGATGTGCGCCAGGCCTATCTCGAGCGCATCGTCGGCGATGTGAAACTGTCACGGCCGATGCACATCGTCGTCGATTGCGGCAACGGCGTGGCCGGCGGCGTCGCCCCCGAACTCCTGCGCCGCATGGGCTGCAAGGTGACCGAACTGTTCTGCGAGGTCGATGGCAATTTCCCCAATCACCATCCGGACCCGTCGAAACCGGAGAACCTGGTCGACCTGCAACGCACGGTCAGGAAAACCGGAGCCGAACTCGGACTGGCCTTCGACGGCGACGGCGACCGCCTCGGCGTCGTCACCCGCGATGGCGAGATCATTTTTCCCGACCGCCAGCTGATGCTGTTTGCCGCCGACGTGCTGACGCGCAACCCCGGCGCCCAGATCATCTATGACGTGAAGTGCTCGCGCTGGGTGGCGGAATCGATACGCCACCAGGGCGGCCGGCCGCTGATGTGGAATACCGGCCATGCCCTGATCAAGACCAAGCTCAAGGAGACCGGCGCGCCGCTGGCCGGCGAGATGAGCGGCCACATGTTCTTCAAGGAACGCTGGTTTGGTTTCGACGATGCGCTCTATACGGCGGCGCGGCTGCTCGAAATCGTCTCGCGCTGGGACGACTCCAACTGGCCGCTGCAGCATCTGCCGAACGCGATCTCCACCCCGGAACTCAACATCAGGATGCAGGAAGGCGAACCCCACGAGCTGGTGGCCAGGCTGCGCCGGGGCGGCCGCAAGCTGCTGCCCGGGGCGCGCGAACTGATCACCATCGACGGCGTGCGCGCCGAATATGCCGACGGCTTCGGCCTGGCCCGCGCCTCGAATACCACGCCAGTCGTCGTGCTGCGCTTCGAGGCCGACAACCAGGCGGCCCTGGTGCGCATCCAGAAAGAATTCCGGGCCGCGCTCGACGCGGTCTGGCCGGGCAGCGGCGCCGGGTTCTGATGAGCTATCAAGGCGAGGAAATCTTCATCGGGCGGCAGCCGATACTCGGCCGCGGCCACGAGCTGTTCGCCTACGAACTGCTGTTCCGCAGCGGCCGGCAGAAAAACTCGGCGGAAGTTCAGGACGATCTGCAGGCTTCCGCCAGCGTCATCAGCCACGCCTTCGCCGACCTCGGCGTGGAGCAGGCGCTGGGGCCCTACAAGGGCTTCATCAACTGCGACGCCAGCCTGTTGCTGTCGGACCTGCTGGAAGCCCTGCCCTCGGACAAGATCGTGCTCGAGGTGCTGGAAACCGTGGAGATTACCGCCGAGATCGTCGAGCGCTGCCGGGCCTTGAAGGCGCTCGGTTACACGCTGGCGCTGGATGACTTCGTCAATTACGAGGAGAAATTCAGGCCCTTGCTTGACCTGGTCGACATCGTCAAGGTCGACCTGATGCCGCTTGACGCGGCTGGCCTGGAGGCCACCACGCGGGCGCTGCAGAAGTGGCCGCCGCAGTTGCTGGCGGAAAAGGTGGATTCGCGCGAAATGGCGGATACCTGCCATGCCCTGGGCTACAGCTACTTTCAGGGCTATTACTTCGCCAAGCCGACCATCATCGCCGGCAAGAAACTGGGGCACTCGCAGCTCTCGCTGATGCGCCTGCTCGGCCTGGTGCTGGAGGACGCCGAGACATCGCTGCTTGAATCGGTGCTCAAGGCCGAGCCCGGGCTGACCGTGAACCTGATGCGGCTGACCAACTCGGCCGCCGCCGGGCTGCGCACTACGATCACCTCGATCCGCCACGCCATCGCCGTGCTCGGCCGTCGCCAGCTGCAGCGCTGGCTGCAGCTGCTGCTCTACACCAGTCCGTCAGGCAACCGTGTCGTCAGCCCCCTGCTGCAACTGGCCGCCTCACGCGGCCGGCTGATGGAACTGCTGGCCGGCAAGCTGCACCCCGGTCGCGGCGACTTCGAGGACATGGCCTTCATGACCGGCATCATGTCGCTGATGCCGACACTGATGAGCGTCAGCCTCGAAGAGATCCTGCGCGGCATCGAAATCTCCACCGGCGTCCGCGAAGCGCTCGAGGCGCACGGCGGCGAACTGGGCACCATGCTCAAGTTGACCGAAGCGCTGGAAGCCGGCGACGGACCGGGCTGCTCCGAGATCACCCGGCAACTGCCCGGCCTGGACGCCACCACCATCAATACCTGCCTGGCGCAGGCGCTGGCCTGGGCCAACAACATCGGCCGCGAGAACAAAGCCTAGCCGCCCGACCGGAAAACTCAGGCGCGCTGCTCGACCCAGGCCCCGACCGAAGCCAGCGCCGCCGGCAACGCCGCCACATCGGTACCGCCGGCCTGCGCCATGTCGGCGCGCCCGCCGCCCTTGCCACCGACCTGTTGGGCGACGAAGTTGACCAGTTCGCCGGCCTTGAGCTTGCCTGTCAGGTCTGGCGTAACCCCGGCAATCAGGCTGACCTTGCCTTCGTGGCTGCTGCCGAGAACGATGGCGGCGCTCTTGAGTTTGTCCTTCAGCTTGTCCAGCGTCTCGCGCAAGGCCGTGGCATCTGCGCCTTCGAGCTTGGCGGCGAGCACCTTGATGCCTTTGACATCGACCGCCTGAGCGGCCAGATCGTCGCCCTGCGACGCGGCAAGCTTTGACTTGAGGCGCGCCAGTTCCTTCTCCAGCGCCTTCGTGTTGTCGAGGAGTTGACCCACGCGTGCCGCGGTTTCGGCGGGCAGCGTCTTCAGCTCGGCGGCGACGGCATCGAGCTGCGCCTGCTGCTGCTGGATGCGGAGCACGGCAATGTCGCCGCATACCGCCTCGATGCGCCGCACGCCGGCGGCAACGCCGGCCTCCATTACGATCTTGAACAGGCCGATGTCGCCGCTGCGCGCCACGTGCGTGCCGCCGCACAGTTCGCAGGAGGAACCGATGTCGAGCACACGCACCTCGTCGCCGTACTTCTCGCCGAACAGCATCATGGCGCCCGTCTTCTGCGCCTCGTCGATGGCCATCACGCGCGAGCGGGTGGCGGCGTTGGCGATGACCTCGTCATTGACGATGCGCTCGATGCGGACGATCTCCGCGGCGGTCACCGGCTGGGTGTGGGCGAAGTCGAAGCGGGTCTTGTCGGGATCGACCTGCGAGCCCTTCTGCTGCACGTGAGTGCCGAGCACTTCGCGCAGCGCCTTGTGCATCAGGTGGGTCGCCGAATGATGGCGGATGGTGCGCGCCCGCGCCACCGTGTCCACCTTTGCCGTGACACCGTTGCCGACGCTCAGCTTGCCGGTGCGCACCACGCCGTGATGGCCGAATACGCTGGCCTGGATCTTCTGCGTGTCTTCCACGGCGAAGATGCCATGGCTGGCGCGCAGTTCGCCGACGTCGCCGACCTGGCCGCCGGATTCGGCATAGAAGGGCGTGTCGTCGAGAACCACGACGCCGATCTCGCCCTCGACCAGTTCATTCACTGCAGTCCCGTCGCGGTACAGCGCCAGGATGTTGCCTTTGGCTTCGAGTGTCTCGTAGCCGTGGAAGGTGGTGGCCGGACCGTCGTACTCGAGGTTGGTCGCCATCTTGAACTTGCCTGCCGCACGCGCCTGTTCCTTCTGCCGCGTCATGGCGGCATCGAAGGCGACACTGTCGACGCGCATCTGCCGCTCGCGGCAGATGTCGGCGGTGAGATCCAGTGGAAAGCCGTAGGTGTCGTGCAGCTTGAACGCCGTCTCGCCGTTGAAGACGTCGACGCCGGTCTTTTCCATCAGTTCCAGTTCGCCTTCGAGGATCGCCATGCCGTGTTCGATGGTGGCGAAGAAGCGGTCCTCCTCCTGCTTCAGCACTTCCATCACGCGCGTCCTGCCGCTGACGAGTTCCGGATAGGCGGCGCCCATCTCGCTCACCAGGTCGGGCACCATGCGGTGGAAGAAGGCGCTGCGCGCACCCAGCTTCCAACCGTGGCGGATGGCGCGGCGGATGATGCGGCGCAGGACGTAGCCGCGCCCTTCGTTGCCGGGGATCACGCCGTCGGCGATGAGGAAGGAACAGGCGCGGATGTGGTCGGCCAACACCCGCAGGGAAGGGCTGTCCGGGTCGGCGTTCGAGGTCTCGCGCGCGGCGGCGGCAATCAGCGTCTGGAACAGGTCGATTTCGTAGTTGGCGTGCACGTGCTGCAATACCGCCGAAATACGTTCCAGGCCCATGCCGGTATCGACCGAGGGCTTGGGCAGCGCATGCATGACGCCGGCATCATCGCGGTTGAACTGCATGAAGACGTTGTTCCAGATTTCGATGTAGCGGTCACCGTCCTCGTCCTCGCTGCCCGGCGGGCCGCCCCAGATGTGCTCGCCGTGGTCGTAGAAGATTTCCGTACAGGGGCCGCAAGGACCCGTCTCGCCCATCATCCAGAAGTTGTCGGAGGCGTAGCGCGCCCCCTTGTTGTCGCCGATGCGGATTACGCGCTCCGGCGGCACGCCGATTTCCCTGGTCCAGATGTCGTAGGCCTCGTCGTCCTCGGCATAAACCGTGACCCAGAGCTTTTCCGCCGGCAGCTTGAAGACATCGACGAGCAATTCCCATGCGTACTTGATGGCATCGCGCTTGAAGTAGTCGCCGAAGCTGAAATTGCCCAGCATTTCGAAAAAGGTGTGGTGCCGCGCGGTGTAGCCGACGTTTTCCAGGTCGTTGTGCTTGCCGCCGGCACGCACGCATTTCTGCGAGGTCGTGGCGCGGCTGTAGCTGCGCTTGTCGAAGCCGAGGAAGACATCCTTGAACTGGTTCATGCCGGCATTGGTGAACAGCAGGGTCGGATCTTCGTGCGGCACCAGCGAACTGGAGGCTACGACCTGATGGCCTTTGGAGGCAAAGAAGTCGAGGAATTGCTGGCGGATTTCGGAGCTTTTCATGGCGGGACGCAGTCTTTGACGCAAAGGACGGATTTTACGCGATGAGGGCAGCTCTCACATTTCCGGCGCCAGCCAGAGATCGGGCCGGTCGGTGAACACCGCGCTGACACCCATGGCAAACAGGCGCGCAGCATCGTCGCGACGATTGACCGTGTAGCAGGCCAGGGGATATCCGGCATCACGCACGGCAGTTGCGTCCGCGGCAACGAGTGAACTCGCCGCTGCATGGAGCGCCAGCGCTCCCGCTGCGGCCATGCGCTGACGCCAGTCCTGCGGAATCGCCTCGACCAGCATGGCGCGCGGCAACCGCGGCGCTTCAGCGCCGGCCGCGTTGAGGGCGGCGGCGGAGAACGAAGACAGCACCAGTTCGCCCGTCGCCGCGGCGGCATGACGCGCCACGACGCGTCCGGTTTCGGCCTCCATCCCGGCCGAAGGCTTGATTTCGACGTTGGCCCACAAACCCAGCGTGGCGCAAAGCCGCAAGGCTTCATCGAGTGTCGGCACCGGCTCCCCGGCAAAGGCCGGATGGTGGCGGCTGCCGGCATCGAGTCCGGCCAGCCGCACCGAACCGGTATCCGCCACCCGCCCGCTTGCCGGTGTGGTGCGCTGCAAAGTCTCATCGTGCATCAGCACGGCCACGCCATCGGCGGCCAGCATGGCATCGAACTCGACCCCGCGACAACCCAGGCGTGCCGCCAGCCGCAGGCCGGCCAGGGTGTTTTCCGGCGTCAGGGCGCCGCCGCAGCGATGCGCGATGATGCGCGGGTAAATCATCACCGGCGGGATGCGCCGGCGGCTTTGTCCGCCGGCGCGATCGCCTCATTGACGCGGCGCACGGTATTGTCCAGCGCCTCTTTCGCCGCCCGGTCCGTGGTCCAGACCAAGCTCACTTCTTCGCCGAGAAACTCGTGCAGCCGGTCGCGGATCGGGCCGTGCCGGGCGCGCGTGCTGCCCTTGCTGGAAACCGACAGGCGCTTTTGTGCGGCGAGCAGCAAAGGCTCGGGAATCCCCGAGGCGCGCAAAGCCGTCACCGCCCCGGGCGTCATCGGCAAGTAGCTTGTGGCGAGCACCCACTCCTTCTGTACCTCGGGCCGCATCATGAAGGTCACGAAGCGCGCGGCCAGTTTGTACTCATCTTTCCTGTGTCCGGCCAGCATCCACAGTCCGGCGCCGTCAGGCAGCACGTCGGCCGGTCTGGCGGCGTACACGTCGTCGTAGTGAGGCAAGGGCGCCATGACAAAGTCGATTCCGGCGCGCCTGGCTTCCGCATACAGCGATGATTCGCCGGTCAGCATCGCGCATTCGCCGCCGAGAAAGCGCCGGTTGCCTTCGCGCCCCGGTCCGGAGTAATGAAAGTAGCGGCTCTTCTGCCAACTGGCGAGCAGCGCAAGATGCCTGACGTTGACCATGCTGTTGGCCAGCACCTTGTCCAGTTTGCCGACCCGGGCGACAATCCCCTCGCCGGCCTGCATCGCCACGTTCTCGGAATGGACCCAGGCAAAACGCGAGGTGGTCAGGGGACATTTGCCGCCATGCTCATAAATCTCGCCGGCCACCTTCTGCAACTCCCACCAGGTCTTGACCGGTTGCTCCGGATCAAGCCCGGCTTTGCGCAAGAGGGTCCGGTTGCTGAACAGCACCGGCAGGGAAAGCGCCATGGGCAGGGCCAGAATGCGCCCCGCGGCATCGTCCACCGCGTCGGCGACCTGCGGATAGAACTGAGCGGCATCAAGCTTCTGCCCGGCTTCGCGCATGACCTCGTGCAAGGGGCGAAAGCGCGGCCGGGTGCCGAAAAACTCCATGCTGTCGTCAGGATCAAGCAAGGCCAGATGCGGCAGCACGGTCCGGTTTTCGAGTCCCCGGGAGTCCTGCAGCAGCACCCTGCCCTTGCCCTTAAGTTCGTCGTTGAAGCGCAACACCAGAGTCGCCATCGTATCCAGCGCCCTGCCGTCGAGGTCATGGCGCAAGCTGATGTCCTGCGCCAGAACCGAGCAAGCGGCGCCGCATCCAAGCAGAGTCCAGAGAATTGCTTTCATGCGACAACCCCTCATCCGAAGATCAAGCCTGAGTTTATAGTGATCTCCACGGTTTCAGAAACTTCGCTTGCGTATATGCTGTCAACTCCCCTTTCTGCACATTCCGCAGCAACAGGGGGATCGTTCCAGCCCATCGCAGAGGCGCCATGAATAATGCACAACGAATAGCGCTGGCCGTTGCAGTCGCCAATCTGGCCCTGCTCCTGCTTTTTCCGCCCTACGATTACATTTCGCTGCAACGCGGCAACGTCCCCACCTTTGACGGTTTCTTCTTTGCCTTCGGTTCCCCGCAGAACCATGTCCTGAATGCGAACTTTCTCGCTCTGGAAATAATCGTGGTGCTGATCAACGCCAATATCGCAATGCTTCTGCTGCGCAAACCGGCAATGCGGGAGCGGCAGCGTCCGGGGGGAAACAGTCAGCAGCGGGCCGTGCTGGCATTGGTGGCGATCAACCTGGTGCTGATACTGCTGTTTCCGCCGTTCGAATTCTTCTCGGCAATCAGCAGGAGCGCCCTGCCCTCCTTCGAAGGCTTCTATTTTCTGTTCGGCGACAACTCGCAGCGACAGCTGGTGATGCCCATCCTGTACATCGAGGTGGCCCTGGTCATCATCAACGGCGGTTTGCTGTGGCTGCTGTTCAAGGACAAGGAAAACAAAATGGCGTCGGCGGATGAAGTCCGGGCCCTGGCGCAACGGGTCCGCGCTGCACAAAAGAAATGAGCCGCCACGACGGCCGTCTCGCCTTCACCGATTTCTGGGTATAATTCGGCCCTCTCAAGCGCCCGTAGCTCATCTGGATAGAGTACTTGGCTACGAACCAAGGGGTAGGGAGTTCGAATCTCTCCGGGCGCACCAGTCATACCAAGGGTTTCAGGTTAATCGCCTGAAACCCTTTTGCATTATTATTGCCCCGCGTCCTAACCTCGTCCTAGAAAGTTTTCGGTATTTTTCCACTGGATTAGTGACGAGGGCTATAGACCCCCGTCACCCGATTGCTGTCACTTCGCTAAACCTGAGCCGGCCGGCGGAGGCTTAGCGGCGGAAACCACCCTCGGCCAGGACAAACCATTGCGGATTCAAACCTGCCAGCGGCTCGCGCAACTTGTCGAGTTCGGCCGCGGGTCCATGCACTTCAAGGCGCGTGATCTTGGCGATTGAGAGCGCTTCCTTCAGCACCGCGTCCACGTTTTTCAGATGCGCCAGAACACCGGCAGCGTTCTTGTAACCCTCGCGGCAATGGGCGACTTGACCGCTGAACGAAAACGCATAGTAAAGGCAGCCCGGCTCGCGGCGGGTGAGCTTGACGAACCTGGGACCCAGGGCCTTGAATTCCTCGAGCTTGCCTTCGTTGACCTCGAAGTAGGGTACCAGGCCGCAACAGCTGTCCTTGTGTAAAGCAGGTGCAGCAATTGCTTCCGTGGCGCCGCCAGCGACAGTGAGGCATATTCCGGCGCCTGCTTTTTTCATGAAGCTGCGACGGTCGTCAAGATCCTGATCAACACAATATTGATTCTTGTCCATATTTCCTCCAAAAGTTTGAATTGGAATTGACTGAACGATTGAGCCGATCGATTCTCTATCGGCTCGTAGGCGCCTTTGTGTTTCCCGGCACCTGATCAACATACCACAGAAGCCGGACCTGCCTGTGGCAGCAGCCCGGAGGACTTTCAAGTCCGCTGCAGCCGGCTTGATAAAACCATCAGAGCTTGCGGAACTTTCTCATGCCAACGCATTCAGGACATACCGCGAAACTCTGCGGACGTCTCAAGATATGATTAGCCGCCATCAACGCGCACATTGAACATGACCCGCACAATCATTATCAGAAGCAACAGGCCCGACACTTACAGGAGTCGCAAGGCTTTATGAAAATCGCGACATGGAACGTGAATTCCCTCAAGGTCCGCCTGCCGCATGTGCTCGACTGGCTGGCGGCGAGCCAGGCCGACGTGCTCTGCCTGCAGGAAACCAAGATGGAGGACAAGGTCTTCCCCTATGCCGAACTTGAAGCCGCGGGCTTCCACGCCGCGCACAACGGGCAGAAGACCTATAACGGCGTCGCCATCCTGGCGCGCGGCAAACTGGAGGACGTCCGCTGCGACATCCCGGGTTTCGCCGATCCGCAAAAGCGCGTTCTCGCCGCCACGGTGGATGGCCGGCGCATCGTCTGCGCCTACATGCCGAACGGCCAGGCGGTGGGTTCCGACAAGTACGAGTACAAACTGCGCTGGCTGACGGCGCTGGCCGGTTGCCTGCGCGAGGATTTGCAGCGCTGGCCGGAACTGGCGCTACTGGGCGACTACAACATCGCGCCGGAAGATCGCGATGTGCATGACCCCGCCGCATGGAAGGATCAGATCCTGTGCAGCGAGCCGGAGCGCGCCGCCTTCCGCGGCTTCCTCGGACTTGGCCTGGCCGACGCCTTCCGCCTGTTCGAGCAGCCGCCGAAGATCTATTCGTGGTGGGATTACCGGCAGATGGGTTTCCGCCTCAACCGCGGCTTGCGCATCGACCATATCCTGCTCTCGCCGCCACTGGCTGAGACATGCTCCGCCTGCGTCATCGACAAGGCGCCGCGCAAGCTGGAACGACCCTCCGATCATGCTCCCGTCATCGCGACGCTGGGCGTCGGGCCGGCATGAAAAAAGAAGAACTGGTCGGGCTGTATCCGGTCCTGGCCAAGCTGCCGGTCACGCTGCTGAGCCGGATCTGCGACAGCCTGCAGACCCTGTCGCTGCCCGCCGGCACCACCGTATTCGACGAGCGCCAGCCCTGCCTCGGATTTCCCTTCATCCTCGGCGGCGCGATCCGCGTCGCCAAGCTCAGCGCCGGCGGTCGCGAACTGCCGCTGTATCGCGTCGTCGCCGGCGAGAGCTGCATCATCACCTCTAGCTGCCTGCTCGGCCATGCCGACTACAACGCGCGCGGCGTGACCGAGGGCGAAACTACCCTGGCCCTGCTGCCGCGCCCTCTGTTCGACGAGATGCTGGCCGAGCCGGCGTTTCGCGACTTCGTCTTCGCGCTGTTCGCCGAACGCATGGCGGAACTGATGCAACTGGTGGAAGAGGTGGCCTTCCGCAAGCTCGACTATCGCCTGGCTGCGCTGCTGCTGGGCAAAGGGCGATTGGTGCACGCCACCCACCAGCAGTTGGCGGACGAGTTGGGCAGCGTGCGCGAAATGGTCAGCCGGCTGCTGAAAGGCTTCGCCGGGCAGGGACTGGTGCGACTCGGCCGCGAGCAGGTGGAGGTGCTCGATGCCGCCGGTTTGCGCCGCATCGCCTCTGTGACTTAGGTTACAGCCAGGCGCCGGCAGCGATGCTCTAATGCCGTCACTGTTGCATAACCCCTCAAGGAGCACACCATGAAACTGAACGTTGGCGGCATAGACCGCATCTTCCGCATTGTTGCCGGTGTCGGGCTGGTCGGCTGGGCGGCCGCAGGCGGCCCGGTCTGGGCCTGGATCGGAGCGCTGCCTCTGGCTACCGGAGCAATCGGCTGGTGCCCGCCGTATGCCATCTTCGGCTTCAATACCTGTTCGATGAAGAAACCCGGCTGACGCTCTGCGGCCGGCCGCTGGCCCTAGAACTCGATTCCGAGATTCACCGAATCGAAGGTCTGGCGGCCGCCGCCGCCGGCAGCAGTGAAGAATTCCTCGCTGCGCCGGACGCGCGTCACCCCCACCCGCATGGCATTGAAGCGCAGGCTGAGGCCGAGGCTGAGGTCGTACACATGCGCCCGCCTGCGCACCGACGGACTGTCGCGGAACACCGTGCCGTCGAGGAAGATGTTGTGCGCGACAAGCCGGTGATCGAGGCCGGCAAAGACATACCATTCGAAGTCCGGCGCACGACCGGGTTCGCTGGAGCGGCGCATGTTCTGCAGCATGGCGCCGCCGGGCTCGATGGTGTCGGGTCCGAAGCCCGTCATGTGGCGGCCAAGGCGCAGCAGGCCGCCGGCACGGCCCAGCGTCATGACCGTGCCGAGCGTCGCCCCGCCATGCGGGATCAGTTCCAGATCGAGCTTGGCGGCGCTGTTCAGAACCAGCTTGCTCTTGGCCAGATAGGACACCAGAAAGGCCGGCTCGTTGGGTATCTGGTTATTCCAGCCCAGCGGTCTCGGCGAGCCGATCAGCTTGTGCCAGCCGGTCTGGACCTCCCTGCCCAGGGCCGCAGGCCCCACCAGGCCGAGATCGACTTCAACGGTGTCGAGCCGGTTGCCCTTCACCCGCTGCGCCACGCCGCCGAGATAGAGCCAGGCGGCCCAGGGCCGGTCGAAAGGCTGCGGCTGGCTGACCGTGATCGACTTCGGCGTGTATAGATTCTGGCCGGCAAACACGCCGAGATGGATGGCGCTGCCGCCCTCCGGCGCCAGTTGTCTGAGCAGTTCCATGGCAGGCAACTGCAACACGTCGAAGGGCGCGCCGCCGCCCAGCTTGATGCCATTGGTGTAATAGCGGTCGGTCCGCGCCAGCATGTCGTTTTCTACAAACAGCTGGAATTCACTGCCTTCGGGCAGCCGCGACTGCGCCCCGGCCGGCGGCGCAAGAACGGCGAACAGGACGAGCAGAACGATGCGACGAAAATTGGCGAGCCGGTCACCGGCAGCGGACTGCGTCATCAGCGTCCGCTCGCTGCGTCGATAGTGCCCAGCCAGTCGAGCACGCCGCGTGCCGCAACGCGCCCGCCGGCAAAGCAGGCGGTGAGCAGATAGCCGCCGGTCGGCGCTTCCCAGTCGAGCATTTCGCCGGCGCAGAAGACGCCCGGCAGCGCCCGCAGCATCAGATGCTGGTCAATCGCGGCGAAGTCAACGCCACCGGCGCTGCTGATGGCTTCGTCGAGCGGACGCGGCGAGACCAGGCGCAGCGGCAGCGACTTGATGCGTGCGGCAAGCCCGGCCGGACTGGCGAAATCGGCCGCATCTGCGCATTCCCGCAGCAGTGCCGCCTTGACGCCGTCGATGCCGGCGCGGCGGCGCAGATGGTTGGACAATGAATCGCGGCCGCGAGGCCGCGCCAGGTCGTCTGCCAGGCGTTGCATCGTGCGTCCCGGAGCGAGGTCGAGATGCAGCGTCGCGCTGCCGGTGGCTTCGATGCAATCGCGCAGCGGCGCCGAAAACGCATAAATCAGGCCGCCTTCGACGCCGTGTGTGGTGATCAGGAATTCGCCGGCCTGCTCTACCCGGGATCCGTCCGGCGCAAGGAATGTCGCGGCCACCGTCTTTACCGGCGTGCCGGCAAAACGCCGGCGCAGATAGTCGCTCCAGGACAGGTTGAAACCGCAATTGGCCGGACGCAGGGGCTGCACGATGATGCCGCGGGCGGCCAGCAGCGGCACCCAGGCGCCGTCCGAACCGAGTCGCGCCCAACTGCCGCCGCCGAGCGCCAGCACCGTGGCGGCGGCCTCCACCGCCACCTCGCCCGCCGGCGTGTCGAAGCGCAAGCTGCGGCCGTCGTCCTGCCAGCCGCACCAGCGGTGGCGCGCATGAAAAACCACGCCGGCAGCGCGCAAGCGCCGCAGCCAGGCGCGCAGCAGTGGCGCGGCCTTCATTTCCTGCGGAAAGACGCGCCCCGAGCTGCCGACAAAGGTCTCGATGCCCAGCCCGGCCGCCCAGGCGCGCAGTTGCACGGGACCGAACTCCGCCAGCCAGCGGCCGACGTCCTCGCGCCGGGAACCGTAGCGGGCGAGGAAGCGCTCCGGCGCTTCCTCGTGCGTCAGATTGAGCCCGCCGCGACCGGCGAGGAGAAACTTGCGGCCGACCGAGGGCATGGCGTCGAAAACCTCGACCCGCCTGCCGGCGGCGCTCAGTACTTCCGCCGCCATCAGGCCGGCCGGACCGCCGCCGATGACGGCGATCCTGCGGGCGTGCCGGTCAGTGGCGGGCAAGGTCGGCCAGCGAATTGGCGAGGCGCACGTAGTCGGCCACGGCGATGTCTTCGGCGCGGGCGGTGGGCGTGATGCCGAGCGCGGCGAGGTCGGCTTCGCTGATGAATTCGCGCAAGGTGTTGCGCAGCATCTTGCGCCGTTGCGAGAACGCGGCCCTGACCACCCGGGCGAACAGTTCCGGATCCTTTGTCTGCACATCGGCGCCGACTGACCTGGGAATCATGCGCACGATGGCCGAATCCACCTTGGGCGCCGGACTGAAGGCGCCGGGCGGCACAACGAACATGCGTTCCATGTGGTAGTGGTACTGCAGCATCACCGAGAGGCGGCCGAAGTCCTTGCTGCCGGGCTCGGCCACCATGCGATCGACGACTTCCTTTTGCAGCATGAAGTGCATGTCGCAGACCAGCGGCGCGAACCGGACGAGATGGAACAGCAGCGGACTGGAAATGTTGTAGGGCAGGTTGCCGACAATTTTCAGCGGCCCCGGCCCTTTCAGCGCACCGAAGTCGAATTCGAGCGCGTCGCCTTCGTGGATGCTGAGCCGTTCGGGCGGAAAACGGTTCGCCAGGCGGGCGATCAGGTCGCGGTCGATTTCGACCACGTGCAGATGGTCGATGCGCTCCAGCAGCGGCTCGGTGATCGCTCCCAGACCCGGACCGATTTCCACCACCGTGTCGCCGGCACGTGGTCCGATGACGTCGACAATCTTGCCGATGATGCCGGGCGAAACGAGGAAGTTCTGCCCAAACCTCTTGCGCGCAACGTGGCCCCGACCGTCGTCCCGTGCGCCCTTCACGTGCCGGTACTCTCGCTGCGCACGGGCAGACCGTCATGGAACAGGGTCAGCGTGCCGGGAACGAGGGTGGTCCATTCTTCGTTGTCGGTCAGCGGCAGGGTGGCGATCACGGCGACGCGATCATCGGGGTTCGTCACCTCGCTGAAATCGATGCTGACGTCCTGATCCTTGAGGTGGGCAACGGCGAATGGCGCCTGGCGCACGACGTAGCAAAGCTTGCTGCCGCAGTGGGCGAACAGGCAGTCGCCGCTGGACAGCAGAAAATTGAATTCGCCATGCCGCGCAATCCCTGCCGCCAACTCGGCGAGTGCGGCAAACAAAGCGTCGCGCGGCGGCATGCCATCACCGAAGCGGCCGCGCAGCACCTGCAGGATGTGGCAAAAGGCGCGCTCGGAATCGGTGTCGCCGACGGGAGTGAAACTGCCGTCCGACGCCGGGGCGAAATCCTTGAGGTTGCCGTTGTGGGCGAAGATCCAGTAGCGGCCCCACAGTTCGCGCTGGAAGGGATGGGTGTTTTCCAGGGCGATGCGTCCCTGCGTCGCCTTGCGGATGTGGGCGATGACATTCTGCGAGCGGATCGGATAGTTGTGCACCAGTCCGGCCACCGGGGAATGCGCCGAAGGCTCGACGTCGAGAAAGACCCGGCAACCCGGCCCTTCGAAGAAGGCGATGCCCCAGCCGTCGCGATGCACATCGGTGAGCCCGCCGCGGGTGCGGAAGCCCTCGAAGGAAAAGCAGATGTCGGTCGGGGTGTTGCAGTTCATGCCGAGCAACTGGCACATGGTCAGTTGCCGCGGCGCGAGGCCATGTCGATCGCGGCGTCGATCGCGGCGAACAGGCTGACCGGCGAGGCCTTGCCGCTGCCGGCAAGATCGAGCGCGGTGCCGTGATCGACGGAAGTGCGGATGATGGGCAGGCCGAGCGTGACATTGATGCCCTCGTCGAAGGCGGCGTACTTCAATACGGCCAGGCCCTGATCGTGATACATCGCCAGTTGGGCGTCGGAGCCGGCGAGGACGCCCTTGGTGAACAGGGTATCCGCCGGCAGCGGGCCGGCCAGGTCCATGCCTTCGCCGCGCAGCTTGTCCAGCACCGGGCCGATGACCTCGATTTCCTCGCGGCCCATGTGCCCCCCTTCGCCGGCATGGGGGTTGAGCCCGGCCACCAGGATGCGCGGCCGGGCGATGCCGAACTTGGCCTGCATATCGGCATGGAGGATGCGCAGCGTGACCTCGAGGTCGCTGCGGGTGATGGCGGCGGGCACATCCTTCAGCGCCAGGTGCGTGGTGGCCAGCGCGACGCGCAGTCCGGCGCCGGCCAGCATCATCACCACGCGCGGCGTGCCGGTGTGTTCGGCGAGGTATTCGGTATGGCCGCTGAAGGCGATGCCAGCGTCATTGATGACGCCCTTGTGCACGGGGGCGGTGACCATCGCCGCATACTCGCCGGAACGGCAGCCGGCGAGGGCGGCGTCGAGCAGCCGCAGCACATGGCGCGCGTTGCCCGGATCGAGGCGGCCGCAGCTGCAGGGCACGTCGAGCGGAATGTCGCGGATCTCCACGGCAGCGGCGTCGACACCCAGAAGGCGGGCCCGTTCCGCCAGCAGCTGGCGATCGCCAAGCACCAGCAGGCGTGCCGGCCAGGTCCGCTCAGCGAGCCGCAAACAGATATCGGGGCCGATCCCGGCCGGCTCGCCGGAGGTAACGGCGATCACCGGCAGCCGGGAACGGCTAGCGGTCTTCGCTGCGGTATTCGACATAGGCGCGGTCGCGCATTTGCCGGACCCAGTCCTGATAGGCCTCGTCGGACTTGCGCTCGCGCAGCACCTGCCGCGCGGCGAGCCGCTGGCGCTCGGCCGTGGCGTCTTCGGTACGGCGCTCCAGCACCTGGATCAGGTGGAAGCCGAAAGGCGACTGCACCGGTTCGCTGACCTGGTTCAGCTTCAAGGCTTCCATCGCCCTCTCGAAATCGGGAACCGTGTCGCCCTGGTACAGCCAGCCGAGGTCGCCCCCCTTGGCGGCGGAAAGGTCGTTGGAATTCAGGCGCGCCAGTTCGGCGAAATCGGCGCCGTTGTCGAGCCGCTCCTTGAGCGTCACCAGCTTGCGCCTGGCCTCGGCTTCGGAAACGAGTTCGTTCACCTTGATCAGGATATGCCGGGCGCGGGTCTGCTTCAGCGCTTCCACGGGTTTCACGCCGCCGCCCTGCTTGTCGATCAGCTTGACGATGTGGAAGCCGGCCGGGCTGCGCACGATCTCGCTGACCTCGCCGGCTTTCAGATTTTTCACCGCCTCGGCATACAGCGCCGGCAGTCGATCAAGCGGGCGCGTACCCATGGCCCCGCCGGAGAGCCCGTCGGGCGCATCGGAATAGGCGGCGGCGACCTTGGCGAAGTTCTCGCCGCGACGAATCTGCTCGAGTGCGGTCCGCGCCCGCGCCCCGATGCGCATCAGCTGGTCGGGCGTTGCCTGTTCCGGCACGCGCAGGACGATGTGCGCCGTCTGCACTTCAATGCTGGCGGCATTGCCGCCCTGATCCGGGTTGGCCAGATAGTTGTCGATCTCGCCGTCGGAAACCACGATGCGGCTTTCCACTTCGCGCTCGCGCAGCCGCGACAAGACGATTTCATCGCGGATCTCTTCAGTGAATTTCGCCCAGGGGATGCCGTCCTTGTCCAGCGCGGCGCGGAAATCCGGCAAGGAGAGGCGGTTGCCTTCGGCGATGCGACGCATGGCGGCATCGAGTTCGATGTCGGAGATGCGCAGGCCGGTTTCCTTGGCGAACTGCAACTGCACGCGATCGGTAATCATGCGCTCGAGCAGTTGTCGTTCCAGGACCTCGGCCGATGGCAGTTGCACGTTCTGTCCGCGCAACTGGCGTTCCACCGTGGCGAAACGGGCGCGCACTTCGAAAGCGGTGATGGCCTCGTCGTTCACCACGGCAACAATGCGGTCGGCCTCCAGCGGCTGGGCGCGTCGGGTCTGGGCGTAAGCCGGGATGAGGGTCAGGGCGGAAAGCAGGCAAAGCAGAACAGGGCGGAGGTTCATGGCGTCGTCGGAAAGGTCTCGGTGCCTTGCTGGTTGATCACACCATAGCCGGGCACGTTGCGTTTAAGAATATCGAGCGGATTGGACCCGACTTTGGCGAAGCCGTTCAACTCGAGCTGGAAGAAAAGGGCGGTGTTGGACAGCTGCGTCTGGGTGGCAAGGCGTTGCATCACGATACGCCCCACCCAGCACCCGCCGTCGTATTCCACGCCGGCGACCGATTCGATCATGCGCCGGTCCTTGGTTGAATAATTGAAGCGCCCCACCGCATGCCAGCCGCCGAAGACCGGCCATTGACCGGAAAGATCCAGCTGACCCAGGCCGAGCTGTCCCAGTTGATCCCGGGTATAGCGGTAGCCGGCATTCAGCACCTTGCCTGTTTCGGGCTGATAGCGGCCGCCGATGTTGATGCGATCCATCCGGTTCAGGCGCGGGTTGTACTGGATGCCGGCATCGGCGTACGTCTTGGGCAGGATCCGTCCCGAGAGGGAACCAAGGAAATCGGTCTGGCGGTCGCTGCGCAGCACTTCGCCGGGCAGGCCGACATTCTGGGTACTGAAATAAAAACGCTGGCCGAAGGCGGCGCGGATGATCTCGGCACCGCTCAGCGGATCGAGCAGCCGCGAGGTGAGCATTACCGTGGCCTGATTGGCGTCGGCCATGCGGTCGCCGCCACTGTAGCGATTCTCGCCGAATATCTGGGCAAAATTGAAGTCGGCGATACCCGTATCGAATACCGGGATCAGGCTTTGTTCGCGCACCGGCACATACAGGTAGTAGAGGCGCGGCTCCAGCGTCTGGGTCAGCGACTTGCCCAGCCAGTCGATGTCGCGCTCGAACGTAACCCCGGAATCGACGCTGAAGACGGGTACGCTGCGGGTCAGCGTCTCGGGCGTTCCGGCAGCCTGATTTTCCAGCTTGTAGCGCGTCGAGTGCAGACCGATCTTGGGCGTGAGACTGAGAACCTCGGTCTGCAGCGGCAGCGAAATCTGCGGATACAGGGTCAGCCGCTGCCCCTGCACCAGGGTCGGATTGCGGAAATTGACATCTTCGCCGCTGAATGCGAAGTTCAGGCCGAGCGGCAGATCGCTGCGGTTGGCACTTACCGTCAGTTGCGGCAGGCGCCGGTAAGGCGTTGCCACCGGCGGCAGGGAAGGATCCTGCAGGGTCTGATAGCTCTGCGTCAGCAGATTGGCCGACCACCAGCTGCTGCCGTAGCTGAGCGTACCCTGGCGCAGCAGATTGGTCTGGGCAACTACCGATGATCCGGTCGCCAGATCGCTGAAGAAGGTGCCGTCGGACGCGCCGTTGACGTCAAGCGAGCCGGAAAAGCCATGCCCCAGATCCTGGATGTGCGCTATCGAGTAGGCCGACCGCCGCTTGTGCTCGAGCTTGTCCTCGGCCAGGAACTGGCCGAGCATGGTTCCCTTGTAGGAGGGCTCCAGATAGCGATACTCGCCATTCCACAGCATGCCGCGCTTGGCCATCAATCGCGGCGAGATCGTGGCATCGATGTTGCGGGCAATGTTCCAGTACATCGGCTGGGTGTATTCCATGCCGCCGCGGCTGGTGGAACCGAAAGTCGGAGTCAGCAACCCGCTCTTGCGCTCGTTGTTGAGCGAGAAATTCGCCCATGGCGAGTAAAGGATGGGGAGGCCCTTGAAGTACAGCGTGGCATTGCGCGCAGCGCCGACCTCGTCGTCGTAGTTCAGCCGCAAATCGGCGGTGCGCGCAAACCAGTCGGGATCGCTGCCGGCCGCAGGGGTGCAGGTACTGTAGGTGGCATCGGTGAGACGGTACTTGCCTTCGCCCTCGAACTCCATCCGCGCCGCAGCGCCTTGCCCGGTTGTCAGATCCGGCGACACGCGTTCTTCGCTGCCGGTCCATAGCGTCGCCGCCGACCCGGTCTTGATGCGCCGGATGCTGTACTCGGGCTGCTCGAAGTAGCCGGTGCTGTCCTCCATCTTCATGCGCATCTTCGGTCCGCTGACGCGGTCGCCGTCATGGGAGAGACGGACATTGCCTTCGGCTTCCACCTCGTCCGCTTCCTGCCAGTAGCTCAAGCGGTCGCTCGACAGGATCGAATTGCGCTTGCGCAATTCGACGTCTCCTTCGGCGATCACTTCGACATCGTTCCTGCCGGCGATGCGGTCGGCGGCAATAAAGGTCGGCAGCAGTTCTCCCGGCCGCTTGAGGTAAGGCATCACCGTTGCCGTACCGCGCAGCCGCGGTTCGGGCAGTTCGCCTGCGGCAAGGTGGGCTGAGTAGAGCGGCGGCAACGCGGGACGATCTTCGACCTGGGGCGGTTCCGGCGGCTTCCGCACCGGCTCCGCCTGCGCCTGGGCGGGTTTTGCGGCAGGCACTGCAACAGCTGCGGCGACGCTTGCCGCTTGCGCGGCACGGGCCGCGGCAGGCTGAGGCGCAGTCAGATCGTTACGAGCCGCGGCAGGCGACTCAATCGGCAGCGGCGGAGCGGCCGGCGGCCTCGCCGCGACGGCGGGTTCTCCGGCGGGGGGTGCCTGGGGCGACAACGGTCTGCCGGCACCGAGCAGGGCAGGAATGATGCGCAAGGGCGGCAGCGTTTCCGCCACGGAGGATCCTGCGGTCAGCGCCAGCAACGCAAGCAGTGGGCCGGTGCCGAATTGTCCTCGATGCGATTGAGACATGCCGTATCGGTAAGTTGGCGCAGCGGCGGCGAAACGAAGCAGACGCGCAGTACGCGTACCGCATGCGGGGGAAGCCCTTGCCGGCCGATGCTAGAATTGAAGATTCTAACACTTCACGCCTGCGCAACGCGCTCTCCGGCAAAGCTCCGGCGGCGTTTCCCGCAACTCGCGCATCTTCGATATGGAACGCCAGAAGCAAATTACGACATGGCTTGCCGGCTTGTGGCCGGGACGCAGTTTCACTCTCGCGCCGGCCTCGGCCGACGCCAGTTTCCGCCGCTATTTTCGCGCCACGCTGGACGACGGCGGCACGCGCATCGTCATGGACGCGCCGCCGGCGAACGAGGACTGCCGTCCCTGGCTGCAGGTGCAGCAACTGTTTCAAGCCGCCGGAACTCATGTGCCGGAAGTCCTGGCGCAAGACACGGAGCGGGGCTTCCTGCTGCTGTCCGACCTCGGCAATAGGACGTATCTGCAGGCGCTCGACGCCGACAACGCGGCGCCGCTCTATGCCGACGCCATCGCCGCGCTGGTGAAAATCCAGCTGGCCAGTCGTGCCGGCGTACTGCCCGGCTATGACCAGGCACTGTTGCGGCGCGAACTGGATCTGTTTCCGCAGTGGTTCCTGTCGCAGCACCACCGGATGGTCCTGACGCAGAGCGAGCAGCAGTCCCTGGAAACCGTGTTCGGGCGCATCCTCGCCGTGAATCTCGCCGAACCGAAGGTGTTCGTGCATCGCGACTATCACTCGCGCAACCTCATGCACATTGCCGGATCCGCCGCCAATCCGGGCATCATCGATTTTCAGGATGCCGTGTATGGGCCGATCAGCTACGACATGGTGTCGCTGCTGAAAGACGCCTACATCGAGTGGGACGAGGATCTCGCGCTCGACTGGCTTGTCCGCTACTGGCAGCAGGCGCGCAAGGCGGGCCTGCCGGTCGCCGTGGATTTCGGCGACTTCTTCCGCGACTACGAATGGATGGGGGTGCAGCGCCACCTCAAGGTGCTCGGCATCTTCGCCCGGCTCTGCCACCGCGATGGCAAGGACGGCTACCTCAAGGACCTGCCGCTGGTGGCGCGCTACCTGCGCAAGGCCTGCGAACGCTACAGCGAACTTTCGCCCCTGCGCAAGATCCTCGATCGCGTCGAAGACAAGGTCACCGTGCTGGGATTCACCATGGGCAAAGGTGAGTTGTAGATTGTCTTCAAACCTTACCGCAGAGGCGCAGAGGCGCAGAGGAAAGCAAATCGCAACCAAAGGTGATTTTTCGCATTTCTCTGCGTACCCTCTGCGCCTCTGCGCCTCTGCGGTAAAGCTGTTTCCACGCGGCGCTGCCTCATGAAGACCATGATTCTCGCGGCCGGACGCGGCGAGCGCATGCGGCCCCTCACCGACCACACGCCGAAGCCCCTGTTGCCGGCGGGCGGCAAACCGCTGATCGTCTGGCATCTGGAGCGGCTGGCGGCAGCCGGGCTGCACCAGATCGTCATCAATCACGCCCACCTTGGTCAGCAGATCGAGGCGGCGCTCGGCAACGGTGAGCGCTGGGGCCTGTCGATAAGCTATTCGCCCGAACCCGAAGGTGCGCTGGAAACCGCCGGCGGCATCGCCAACGCGCTGCCGCTGCTCGGAACTGAAGAACCCTTTCTGGTGGTCAATGGCGACATTTATTGCGACTGGGACCTGGCGCGCGCAACCACCGCGCTGATGCCCGCCAATCTCGCGCACCTCGTCCTGGTGCCGAATCCGCAGCACCATCCGCAGGGCGACTTTTCGCTTGACCGTGGCGCAGTCGGCGCCGACCTCGCGGCGACTGGCGCCGGCCATGGCGGCGCGCAGGTGTTCACCTTCTCAGGCATCGGCGTCTATCGTCCGCAACTTTTTTCCGGCATCCGGCGCGGCCAGCCGGCGGCGCTGGCACCGCTGCTGCGTGCGGCCATGACGGCAGGCAAAGTTTCCGGAGAACTGCATGCCGGGCGCTGGGTGGATGTCGGCACGCCACAGCGGCTGGCGCAACTGGACGGCGAACTCCGGTCGCTATCCCACCAGGGGATACCGTCCCCGGCGCCTACGCGCGGGGACATATAATCAAGCGATGAAACCACCGCCCTCCCTCACCGGGAATTCTGTCGAGGCGTATCGTCAGCGCCGCCTGGCGTTGATCGAGCGCATCAGCCGCAGTGGCGGCGGCGTCGCCGTGATACCGACGGCACCCGAACAGGCGCGCAATCGCGACACGCACTACCCCTATCGCGCCGACAGCTACTTCCAGTACCTGACCGGCTTCGCCGAGCCCGAGGCGGTGCTGGTGATCGTGGTCGACGCCGCCGCAGCGCCGCAATCGATCCTGTTCTGCCGCGAGAAGAACCTCGAACGGGAGGTCTGGGACGGCTTCCGCCACGGCCCTGACGGCGCCCGCGAAGCCTTCGGCCTGGATGCGGCGCATGCCATCGGCGAATTCGATGCCAAACTGCCCGGGCTGCTCGCCGACCGGCCCGCACTGTGGTTTTCCATCGGCCGCGATGCCGGCTGGGACCAACGTATCGCCGCCGCCCTGAACACGGTGCGCGCCGAAAGCCGGAGCGGCAAGCACGCACCGGCGGCGATCCGCGACGTGCGTGCCGAGCTCGATGCCATGCGCCTGGTCAAGGACCCGGTCGAGCTGGCCGTCATGCGCCGCGCCGCGGCGATTTCCAGCGCCGCCCACGTGCGCGCCATGTGCTTCGCCGCTCCCGGCCGCTTCGAATACGAAGTCGAGGCCGAACTGCTGCATGAGTTCCGCCGCCGGGGCTGCGAATATCCGGCCTATACCTCGATCGTTGCCGGCGGTGCCAATGCCTGCATATTGCATTACGTCGGCAATGACCAGATTCTGCGCGACGGCGAACTGCTGCTGATCGATGCCGGCGGCGAGCTCGACGGTTATGCCTCGGACATCACCCGCAGCTTTCCCGTCGGCGGCCGCTTCAGCGGTGCGCAGGCCGATGTCTATGGCATGGTGCTGGAGGCGCAGAGCGCCGCCATCGCCGCTGTGCGCCCCGGCGCCAGCTTCGCCGATCCGCACGAGGCGGCGCTGAAAGTGCTGGCGCAGGGCATGATCGACATGAAGCTTTTGACGGGATCGCTGGATGCAGTGATCGAGTCGGAGAGCTACAAGCGCTTCTACATGCATCGCACCAGCCACTGGCTGGGCAAGGATGTGCACGACGCCGGCGAATACAAGGACGGCGAAAACTGGGCGCCGCTGGTGCCCGGCATGGTGCTGACCATCGAGCCCGGCTGCTACATCCGTCCGGCCGAAGACGTTGCCGAAGCCTTCTGGAACATCGGCGTGCGCATCGAGGACGACGCGGTGGTGACCACCGACGGCTGCGAGATCATCACCGCCGCCGCGCCGAAAACCATCGCCGACATCGAAGCCCTGATGCGAGAGGCCCGTGACAACTGATCCACCAGCGAGCCTGACCAGTCACCCCCTTCCCCGGGAAGGGGGCCGGGGGGAAGGCCCGCCAGTTCGCGGCCCCGCCGCCGGCAATTGCGACCGCACGGTCGCTATTGCCGGCGGCGGCCCTGCCGGCATGGCCCTGGCCCTGGCCCTGAAACTTCACGGAACAACTGCCGAAGTCTTCGAAGCCCGCGACCGCCTCGCGGTTCGCAACGATGCCCGCGTGCTGGCCTTGTCGGAAGGCGCCAGGCAGATTCTCGAATGGCTGGGCGTATGGTCCACGCTTGCCGCGACGCCGATCGAAACCATACACATCTCGCAGCGCGGCGGCTTCGGCCGCAGCCTGCTGCGGGCCGCCGACCTTGACCTCAAGGCGCTGGGCTGGGTGTTGCCGGCCGGTGATCTGATCTCGGCGCTCGACCATGCCTTGCGCGCGGCGAATGTGGTTTACCACGACAACAGCCGGGTCGACCGAAGCAGTACGGCGGCATTTGCGCTCACCGCCTTTGCCGAGGGCGCCGTCGAACCCGGCACCGGCACCGTGCGCGACTACGGCCAGCACGCTGTGCTGTGCAGCGTGAGCATCGCCGGGCCGCACCGGAATGTCGCCTGGGAGCGCTTCACCAGCGAGGGGCCGGTCGCGCTCCTGCCCCTTGGCGACCATTACGCCGTGGTATTCACCTGCGCCGACGACAGCGTCGACGCCGTCATGTCGCTGGATGACGAGGGCTTTCTTGCCTTGCTGCAGCAACGCTTCGGCACACGCCACCGCTTTACGGCTACCAGTCCGCGCACGACCTATCCGCTGGGCCTGCGCTATCGCCCGAACCCGGTCGGCGAGCGCCAGGTCTGGCTCGGCAACGCCGCGCAGACATTGCATCCGGTGGCCGGACAGGGCTTCAATCTGGCGTTGCGCGACATCTGGGAACTGGCCCGGGCCTCGGGCGTTGCCGCCGATCCGGGCGCGCCGGAGGTTCTCGCCGCGTATGCGCGCGGCCGCCAGGCCGACCGGCGCGGCGCGATCGGATTCACCAACCTGCTGCTGGACAGTTTTGCCTCCGGCTTCGCGCCCTTGAAACACGCGCGCGGCGCCGGCCTGCTGGCACTGGACCTGCTGCCGCCGCTGCGGGCCTTTGTGGCGAAGCGCATGATCTACGGTGCCAGGGCCTGGCCGTGAAATTTGCCACACCCCATGAAAAGCTTCGATAGCCGTACCGGCGCTTTGCGCTAAAATCGCGCCCTCCCCGACTGCACTCATTTCCCCGACATGGACTTCCTCGGCTTTCAGTTGCGCAACAACCTGTTTGTCGCGCCCATGGCCGGGGTCACGGATCGTCCGTTTCGCCAGTTGTGCAAGAAGCTCGGCGCCGGACTGGCGGTATCCGAAATGGTCACCTCCAACTCGCTGCTGTACGGCAGTGCCAAGACGCGCCGCCGCGCCGACCATCAAGGTGAGGTCGATCCGGTCTCGGTGCAGATCGCCGGCGCCGATCCGGCGATGATGGCGCAGGCGGCGAAGTACAACGCCGACAACGGCGCCCAGATCATCGACATCAACATGGGCTGCCCGGCGAAGAAGATCTGCAACGTCATGGCCGGCTCGGCGCTGATGCAGAACGAGCCGCTGGTGGCAAGGATTCTGTGCGCCGTAGTGGCCGCCGTGCCGGATACGCCGGTAACGCTCAAGATTCGCACCGGCTGGAATCGCGACCATCGCAATGCCCCCGGCATCGCCCGCATTGCCGAGGAATCCGGCATACGCGCCATCGCCATCCACGGCCGCACCCGTGCCGATCAATACATGGGCCTGGCCGAATACGACACCATCGCCATGGTCAAGTCGCAGGTGAAGATCCCGGTGATCGCCAACGGCGACATCGACTCGCCGCAAAAGGCCCGCTTCGTCCTCGACTATACCGGCGCCGACGGCGTCATGATCGGTCGCGCGGCGCAGGGGCGGCCCTGGCTGTTCCGCGAGATCGAACACTTCCTCAACACCGGCGACATGATGGCGCCGCCGCAGGTGGCGGAGATCCATCGCATCCTGCGCGACCATCTGGCGGACCTCTATGCCTTCTACGGCGAGGAAACCGGCGTGCGTATCGCGCGCAAGCACATCAGCTGGTACACCAAGGGTCTGGCCGGAGCGGCTCACTTCCGTCACGCCATGAACCAGATGCCGGGCATCGACCAACAACTGGCGGCGACCGACGAATTCTTTCTCGGCCACGCCGCTGCCAACGAGTGTTTGCAGCATGAACACCGCAGCGATGAGCACGTTGAAGAAATGAGGGCCGCATGAGCAGCGAAATCCATGATTGCGTGCGGCGCACGCTCAACCGCTATTTCCGCGATCTCGACGGCCAGGCGCCGCATGCGATCTACGACATGGTTCTGAAATGCGTGGAAAAGCCGATGCTGGAAGTGGTAATGAAACAGGCGGAGGGCAACCAGACGGTCGCCGCCGACATGCTGGGCATCAGCCGCGGCACCTTGCGCCGCATGCTGGTCGAATACGAACTGCTTTAAGGATCATGGTACCAGGCGCCACCCGCTGACGATGAAACACGCGAAAAGCCAATTATTCACCCGCCCCCCTTCCCCCCTCGCGGGGGGTTACTGTTCGGCGCGCTACGCGCGTTCATCACTGGGGACTCCGTACAAAGTATTTCACGTTAATTTTCCGAGGTTTTCATGAAGGTTACACAGGCGCTCATCAGCGTTTCCGACAAGCACGGCGCGGTGGATTTTGCCCGCGGCCTGGCACAACTCGGCATCAAGCTGCTCTCCACCGGCGGCACCGCCAAGCTGCTGCGCGACGCCGGGTTGGACGTCACCGACGTCTCCGACTACACCGGCTTTCCCGAGATGCTCGACGGCCGCGTCAAGACCCTGCATCCGAAGGTGCATGGCGGCATTCTCGGCCGGCGCGACCTGCCCGAGCACCTCGCCGTCATGGCAAAACACGGCATCCCGGCCATCGATCTGGTGGTGGTGAACCTCTACCCCTTCCGCGAGACGGTGGCCAAGCCCGGCTGCACGCTGGACGACGCCATCGAGAACATCGACATCGGCGGCCCGACCATGGTCCGCGCCGCGGCCAAGAACCACGGCAACGAACTGGGCGGCGTCGGCGTCGTCACCGAGCCCGCGGACTACGCCGCGATACTCGACGAACTCAAAGCGGGCGGCGCACTGTCCTACAAGACGCGCTTTGCCCTGGCCAAGAAAGCCTTCACCCATACCGCGCGCTATGACTCCGCCATCGCCAACTGGCTGACCTCGCTCGACGAGCAGAACAAGCCCGGCGTCTTTCCCGAAAGGCTGCAACTGGCGTTCGACAAAGTGGAAACCCTGCGCTACGGTGAAAACCCGCATCAGCAAGCGGCCTTCTACCGCGAGACCGTCACGGTCCCCGGCAGCATCTCCAGCTATCAGCAGATACAGGGCAAGGAACTGTCCTACAACAACATCGGCGACGCCGATGCGGCGTGGGAATGCGTCAAGGCTTTCGACGCCTCGATCGCGCCTGCCGCCTGCGTCATCGTCAAGCACGCCAATCCCTGCGGCGTGGCGGTCGGCGCCAATGCCGAGGAAACCTATCGCAAGGCCTTCAAGACCGATCCGACCTCGGCGTTCGGCGGCATCATCGCCTTCAACGTGGTGATCGACAAGGCCGCGGCGGAAGCCATCGCCGGCCAGTTCGCCGAAGTCATCATCGCCCCCGAAATCACTGCCGAAGCGCGCGCGGTATTCGCCGCCAAGCAGAATCTGCGCGTGCTGGTGGTTCCGCTCGGCAAGGTTGCCGGCACCCTCGACTACAAGCGCGTCGGCGGCGGCCTGCTGCTGCAAAGTGCCGATGAAGCCCGCATCACTGTCGCCGACACCAAGGTGGTGACGAAACGCGCGCCCACCCCGCAGGAAATGAGCGACCTGCTGTTCGCCTGGCGCGTCGCCAAGTACGTCAAGTCGAATGCCATCGTCTATTGCAAGGACAGCATGACGATGGGCGTCGGCGCCGGCCAGATGAGCCGCGTCGATTCCGCGCGCATCGCCGCGATCAAGGCCGAGAACAACGGCCTCACCGTGGTCGGCTGCGTCGCCGCCTCGGATGCCTTCTTCCCCTTCCGCGATGGCCTCGACGTGCTGGCCAAGGCCGGCGCCACCGCGGTGATCCAGCCCGGCGGCTCGGTGCGCGATGCCGAAGTCATCGCCGCCGCCGACGAACACAACCTGGCGATGGTGTTCACCGGGTTCAGGCATTTCAGACATTGAAACCCGTTTGCCACAGAGGACACAGAGAGCACAGAGAAATTCTTTTCTGCTTCTCTCTGTGTTCTCTGTGATCTCTGTGGCTAAAAAGGTTTTCCCATGAAACTACTTGTCATCGGCTCGGGCGGGCGTGAGCATGCGCTGGCGTGGCGCCTGGCCCAGGCTTCGGGCATGACGAAGGTCTATGTCGCCCCCGGCAACGCCGGCACGGCGCGCGAGCAGGAACTGGAAAACCTGCCCATAACGGACATTCACGAGTTGGCCGACTACGCCCAGCGCGAAAAAGTGCACGCCACCGTGGTCGGGCCCGAAGCCCCCCTTGCCGCCGGCATCGTCGACGTGTTCCGCGCCCGCAATCTGCGCATCTTCGGCCCGACCAAGGCCGCGGCGCAACTGGAAAGTTCCAAGGACTTCGCCAAGCGCTTCATGGCCCGCCACAACATCGCCACGGCAAAGTTCCAGACCTTCGCCGACCTTGCGGCGGCTCATGCCTACATCGATGCCGAGGGCGCACCGATCGTCGTCAAGGCCGACGGACTGGCTGCCGGCAAGGGCGTGGTGGTGGCCATGAGTGCCGCCGAAGCGCACGCCGCAGTGGACATGATGCTGGCCGACAACAAGCTGGGCGACGCCGGCGCCCGTGTCGTCATCGAAGAGTTCCTCGACGGCGAGGAAGCCAGTTTCATCGTCATGGCCGACGGCCGCCACGCGCTGCCGCTGGCCACCAGCCAGGACCACAAGCGCCTCAAGGATGCCGACCAGGGGCCCAACACCGGCGGCATGGGCGCCTACTCGCCGGCGCCGGTGGTGACTCCCGAAATCCACGCCCGCGTCATGCGCGAAGTCATCATGCCGACCATCAACGGCATGGCCGCGGACGGCATCGTCTACACCGGCTTCCTCTATGCCGGCCTCATGATCAAGCCCGACGGCAGCCTGCGCGTGCTCGAATTCAACTGCCGCATGGGCGATCCCGAAACGCAGCCGATCATGATGCGGCTGAAGAGCAATCTCATCGAACTGGTCGATGCCGCCATCGACGGCCGTCTCAACGAGGTCGAAGCCGAATGGGATCGCCGCGTTGCACTCGGCGTGGTCATGGCCGCGGCCAACTATCCCGAGACGCCGCGCAAGGGCGACGCCATTCACGGCCTTCCGGCGCCGACCGAGGACAGCCATGTGTTTCATGCCGGCACCGCGGAAAAGGACGGTGCGGTGGTGACGGCCGGCGGCCGCGTGCTTTGCGTCACGGCTCTCGGCGACAACGTCAGGGCGGCGCAGAAGCGCGCCTACGAAGTTCTCGATCCGATCATTTTCGACGGCATGCAGTGCCGCCGCGACATCGGGTTCCGCGCCATCAAGAGATGACCGGGCAGCCGGCCGACGTTTCGCGCGCGGCGGAACTGCTGCGTGCCGGCGAACTGGTCGCCTTCCCCACCGAAACCGTCTACGGCCTCGGCGCCGATGCCGGCAATCCCGCCGCCGTGGCGAAGATATTCGCCGCCAAGGGCCGGCCCGCCGATCATCCGCTGATCGTGCACCTGCCGCACAGTTCGCATCTCGAACGCTGGGCCGTGGATATTCCCGCGGCGGCCGGCAAGCTCGCCGCCGCCTTCTGGCCGGGCCCGCTGACGCTGATACTGAAACGCCATCCCGCAGTACCGGATGCCGTCACCGGCGGCCAGGATACCGTCGGCCTGCGCGTGCCGGATCATCCGCTGGCGCTGCAACTGCTGCGTGAATTCGGCGGCGGTGTGGCCGCGCCGTCGGCCAACCGTTTCGGCCGCATCAGCCCGACGACGGCCGCCCACGTGCGCGAAGAACTCGGCGAATCCGTGGCGCTGATACTCGACGGCGGTCCCTGCGCCGTCGGCATCGAATCAACCATTCTCGACCTGTCGGGCAGCGAACCGCGGATCCTGCGCCCGGGCATGCTCGACGAAACCAGCATCGGTGCTGTACTCGGCCATGCACCGGCATCCGGCGGCCGGCAGGACGCGCCGCGGGTCTCGGGCAGCCTGGAGGTCCACTACGCGCCGCGCACGCCGCTGCGACTGCTGGCCGCGGCGGAGCTTGCGGCGACTGCGCGCGAAGCGCTGGCGGCGGGGCGGCGCATTGCCGTACTGAGCGCACAGCCGCCCGCCTTCAGCCACGCCAATCTGGTCTGCTACCCCGCCAGCAGCGAGCCGGCCCGCTTCGCCCGGGAGCTGTATGCCAGTCTGCGCGCACTGGATGCACTGGGCTGCGATCTGATCCTGGTCGCAGCCCCGCCCGCCGGTGAAGCCTGGCGCGGCGTAGCCGATCGTCTGCGCCGCGCCGCGGCCGGCTCGAAATAGGGGCAAAACGTTCTGTTCATCGGCGCCTAAGCGGCTGCCGTTGCGGCCGATAATTTTCGCGACGGCGGGGTTTCCGCCGGGAGGACGCGATTATGGCTGCCAAAGACCGGAACGGCTCGATCCCGGGTAAACGTCGACCAGTCCCGGAGTCCTGTGGCCGCATCATCGGAACAGCGGTAAGCGCAGCCATCAGCCGTGGTTTCGTGGTCGGACGCGAGGTTCTGGTCGGCAGCATCCCCGGCATCGTCGTCGGCTACAACATCGGCAGTTTCGGGCGCTTCCTCGGCAGCGCCTATCCGCTGGTGGTTCGCACCGCGCTGGGCGTCACCAAATGCGGAATCGATGAACTGGTGCTGGCTTAGCGTCGATTCCGCACGAATTGCACCGCGATTGCTATAATCCTGCCCCTTGATGGGGGTGTAGCTCAGTTGGGAGAGCGCGACGTTCGCAACGTCGAGGCCAGCGGTTCGATCCCGCTCACCTCCACCATCTCCGAAGCAATCCGTAGAAGGCCGGCAAGCCCAGTAAATACAAGGGTTCCGGCCTTTTTCACGTCCAAGGCAGTCCGGTAAGCGCTGTTGCAATTCAATCGGGTTCAGAATGTAGCTGAAGCACCGCAAACGGATTAACCACTGATATGGAAACGATAGTGCGCGGTGCCTGACTGCTGGTCAAGGTATAGATAAGCGAACTTCCGGCTTTGATCGCCGTGGCAACCGACAGTGCCGAGCGATACGACAAGTCATGCTGTTCCGACAAATCGATAGCCTCATTGAGCGTATGCGGGCAAGTCACCACGATCCTGAACTTGTTCCGGATCATGTGTATCAACCCTTGAGCCTCTTTCGCCGCCACGCCTATCTCGTCGCGCAGAGTCGTCGCGATCTCAAACAGGCTAAGCGTAGAAACACACCCCCCCCCGGCGATCCATTCGACATGTCGGGAACTCCAACTGGTCGGTGAAAGCAGCTTGAGCAGAACGCCGGCGACCCGCCTGAACGCGCTATCCCCGGTCAGGAACATATGTTCGCCGCCCAGTTGGAGGCATGACGCCGCCTGTAGCGAGTCGGGAGTCGTCAAGCCCGTCTGAACGCCGATCGCTGCCGCCAGTGCGACGCTGTCGTTGCCCTTCATCGGCCCCAGCCGACATTCCAGCCACGACAGGCGGCTGACAGCAGCACCCGGATCAGGATGATTCCTGGCCGCCGCTGCCGCCATCGCCGAAACCCTTCGGCAAGTCATTCGTCAGGAAATGCGGGGCCGGAAAGTGGCCTGAGCGCTTTTTATCACAAGCCGAAACAGGGTCGCGCTGCCTACATGCGCGCGCCGAAACTCATCGACACCCTCTTCTGCAGCAGGCCGGCCTGGCGCAGGGCTTCGAGGAAGAACTTGCGGTCGAGCTGGTTCAGGGCATAGGGGTCGATGCGATTGTGGGCCGCCTCGCCGCGCGACGTCAGTCCGTGTTGATGGCGCAGGCGCAGTGTCTGCATGAAGTGGAAGGCATCGACCCAGGCATCGACCTCGGCTTTGTTGAGGCCGGCGCGCTGCGCCGCCATGCGCAGGCGGCTCTCCGTATTGCTGTGACTGACGCCGTTGGCCAGGCCGAGAATGCGTGCGGCATCGACGAAGATCGTGATGCCCGAAAGCTTGAGGTCGATCGTATCGGGATGCTCGCCCCCCTTGTCCACCACGAAGTCGCGGAAGAAGCCTATCGGCGGCTGCCGCTGCATGGCGTTTTCGCTCATCAGGTGCAGGAAGCGCGAGTTCGAATCGGCGCCGGCAGCAAGCCAGGCCAGCAGGTCTTCGGCAAGCCGGGTGTCGCCCCAGAGCGGACGCAGGTCGAAAAATATCGAGGCGTTGAGCAGCGCCTCCGGCTCGGGAAGGCGCAGCCAGGTGGCGAACTTTTTCTGCCACTCGTCCGCCGACAGGCACCACTGCGGGTTTCCGGCCATGATGCCGCCGCTGCAGAGAGGGAAGCCGCACTCGTTGAGCGTCGCATTGACGGCCCGGGCAAAGGGCAGGAGCCGCCCGCGCTGGCGTTCGACGTCATCGCCTTCGGCCGCGGCAAAGATGATGCCGTTGTCCTGATCGGTGCACAGGGTCTGTTCCAGGCGCCCTTCGCTGCCCAGGGCGATCCAGCAAAAATCGATGTCGCCGATGTCATGGCGGGCAAGCTCGAGTTCGATCACGCGTTCGGTCAGCCGGTCGTTGAGCGTGGAAACGATGCGAGTCAACTGGTGTGCGGCGACCCCCTGACCGAGCATGTTGTGCGCCAGCAGGTGGATGTCGGCAGCGCATGAGATCAGCCGGGATTCTTCCTTGGCATTGCGGATTTCGACGGCCAGCCGCGAGATTCCGACGCTTTGCAGCGCGAACAGGGCGCGCTCGGCGACAACGGCGGCGAGCCGGCCGCCATCCATGACAAGGACATGACTGAGGCCGCGCTCGGCCATCAGCAGCGCCGCTTCGAAACCCAGGGCTTCGGCCGGCATCGCGATGTGGTCGCTCGACATCACTTCGGCCACGGTGGTGCCGGGACCGGTACGGCCGGCGTTGTGCGCCTTGAGCAGGTCGCCCAGGGAGAAAGTGCCCAAGGGCTTGCCCCCGGCATCGACCACGGCCAGAAGATGGAGACCGTCCTGTTCCATGCGCTGCAGGACAGCCGCCATCGACTCGCCCGGCGCGCAACTGGCGGGCGTGCCGCGGATAAGACCTCGCAGCGGACTGGCGAGGTGGGTCGAGGTGGCATCGGCGGCGAAGTGGGCGTGATAGATGCGCCGCGACTGCTCGAGAAAGGCCGCCGCACGTTGCTGGCAGAACTCGTTGAAGGGGGCCGATATCCGGCAAAGCTCACGAAAGTCCTCGATCGGCAGTTCCAGGCAGCGCACGTCGGTGCGGGCGCGAAAGATCGAAAAAACCGGGCGCTCCTCCTGCAGGGCTTCGAGCGGGAAACTTTCGCCCTCGACAAGTTCGGCGAGGACGCGATCATCCTCGCTGTTCTTGCCCATTGCCTCGAGCTGCACCATGCCGCTGACGATGAAGAACAGGGTTTGCGCCTGCGCCCCGGGAAGGAGCAAGGCCTCCCCGCGCAGATACTCGCGCGGCTGGAGGTGCCCGGCCAGCCAGAGCAATTGGTCAGGCGTCAGCCTGTCGAAGGGCGCACGCCGGCACAGCGCGTCGAGCGCCGCTTTGTCCTTGCTGATTGTCATTGCCGCTCCTTTATTGCCACGCAATCCACTCTCCGGCGGGACCTCGGGAAACGCCACCGGTGCGGGAGCAAGGCCCGGTCAAGCGGGCCAATTTCAGGTGGAAGCGGGCGCTTCGCTGGAGTGGACGATGACCGGATGCCCGTCGTAGACCTGACAATTCCGCCATCCCTTGCCGACCTGAACTCCCTCGCCCGGTTGCAGCTGAACGATGCGGCCGCCGTCTTCAAACTGGCAACCCGAAATCCCTGCCTGAACGTGGCCGGGATGGCCTGTCTTCACGCTCTGAACCGGGTCCGTCGTGGATGCATTGGCGAGTGACAGAAGGATGCCGATAGCGGCTGCGGCCGGGACCGTCAGAGTGGAAAAGCGAATCATCGGAAGCTCTCGAATGGCGTTGTTGTGGGCTTGAGAGAAGTATACAAGACGGGTTGTTGCACCGCAATATCACGAAAGGCATAGGCATTTTGCAGGCGCAAAGCTCTACATTTCCGCCGGGGGAAACCTGCAACCGGCGGGGTGATTCAGCCGCCATTGCGCGGCGCGGCAGTTCAGATGCGGTATTTGCTGCGAACCGCTCATCCATGACAGATTCATCCTGGCGTCGAAATCCAACATACCATACAAAACTAGTATACTATTGTCGGGGGCTTTGTCTGATGATGTTGTGGTATGCGAAGCCCTCAAGGCAGGATATCGGGACGCGATCAAATCAGTCACCAAAGGAGTCGTCAATGAGCAAGTTATATTGGGCCTTGTGGCCATCGTTTCTGGTAGCCGGAGTCGTCGAGTTTCTGTTCTTTCTCATCGTCAACCCGCAGGAGCTCTACCTGTTTGGTGAGCCGACGCAGTTCTCTCCGATCGCGACCTATACCATCGGCTTCTTCTGCTTCTGGGGAATTTGCGCTGCCAGCAGCATGGCGACCTGCTTCTTTCAAAGCTCGACACCGGCGTCATTGATCGTGGCACGCATGAACCGGACAAAAGACAACACTGCAAGGCTTGACCGCAGGGCTGATCCGGGCGATTTCTCTGCTGCGGGACGCTGTGGCGTGCCGCCGGGCTGACCCGCATCTGACGCAGGTTTTACGATAGAAAGGCCCGGCCGCACTCCAGGGGTGCGGCCGGGCCGTCCGGGCAATCGGTCTGCGGTGGTTCCCGCCGCCGTTCAAAACTGCCAGTTGCAGTCCTTTTCCCATTGAGATCGGGGCTTGTCCCCGCCGTGCTGCTCAGTATAGTCAGCCAAAACTCTCAGTGCGCAAAGTGCCAAATTTCCTGAAACCAAAACTAGAACCCGGATGGCTGGCAATTGCGCTGCGGGAGAAGCGTGCGGACTTCGTCCACTTGCGCCGCGAGTCCGGCCGCAAGCCGCTGGTATTGCTCGCCGACTCGATCGAGAAAGGCGCCGACGATGCGGCGACTCTGGCCGCCCTCAGAAAGCCGATGCACCTCGACCGCTACCGCTGCACGGCGCTGCTCAGTCACGACAAGTACCAGTTCATCCAGACCGATGCCGCTGCCGATGACCCCGGCGAGGCCCGCGAAATGGCGCGCTGGAAGTTGAAGGATCAGGTCGATTTCCCGGTCGAAAATGCCGCCATCGATCTGCTGCCGATCCCGCCCGACGGGCGTGCAGCGCAGGTATTCGCCGCCTTGTCGCCCGACTCGGTCATAGCGCCCCTGGTGCAGGCGTTTCAGGCGGCCAGGGTGCCGCTGGCCGCCATTGACGTACCGGAGATCTCGCAACGCAACCTGGCGGCCTTGTTTGAGGAAAGCCGGCGCGGACTGGCAACCCTGATTTTTGACGAAGATGAAGGCCTGCTCACTTTTACTCTGGATGGCGAACTGCTGGTCGTGCGCCATGTCGAAATTTCGGCGCGGCAGTTGATGACTGCCGATGAGACCCGGCGCAGCGCGCTGTTCGAGCGCATTGCGCTGGACGTGCAGCGCTCGCTGGACAATTTTGATCGCAGCAACAGCGCAATCCCTCTGGCCAATCTACTGGTGGCGCCGATTCCCGGAGTGGACGGCTTCCTTCACAACCTGCGCACCAACCTGACGGTACCCGTCATTCCGCTCGACATTTCCACCGTACTGGATCTCAGCGCGGTGCCCGGCATGCTCGATCCCTTGCGCCAGTTTCAAAGCTTGCGTGCCATAGGCGCGGCACTGCGCGACGAGCCGGTGGCGGCATGAGCGCTCAGATCAATCTCTACCATGCGCGCTTTCTCAAGCAGCGCGACCTGCTCACGCTGCGCCATGTCGTTCTTGCCGGTACGGCGCTCTTCGCCGTGCTGGCGGTGATGGCAGGCTGGGCCTGGCAGGAGGCTGCAACGCAACAGGAATCGGCAATAGCGGCCGAAGCGCAGCTCAAATCGGCAAAAGAGAAAGTTGCGGCAGAGACCGGTGCCGCCGCGATACGCAAACCCAGCCCGCAATTGATCGCCGAACTGGAAAGCGTCGAAAACCTGCTGCGCCGTCGTGGTGAGATCGCGCGCCTGCTGGAAAGCGGAACCATCGGCAGCACCGGCGGCTTTTCCGACTACATGCGCGGCTTTGCCCGCCAGGCGCAGGAAGGACTGTGGCTGACGGGCTTCGCCGTCGGCGCCGGCGGCAATGACATGGAAATTCGCGGCAGCATGCTGAGCCCCGCCGCCCTGCCCGATTACATTCGCCGCCTCGGCGCCGAGAAGGCTTTTCAGGGGCGCAACTTTGCCGCCTTGACCATGAATCGCGCCGAGCGGACGGCGGCGCCCCGTCCTGTAGCGCAAAGCGTCGCCCTGCCCTCTCAGGCGGCTTCGCCGGCGGCGGCAACGACGGCGGCAACGGCCGCCGCGGCAATGCCGGCCGATGCGCCGCGTCCGATCGACTTCGTCCTGATGCCGAAGCTGGTCGTCGCCAGGGAATCCAGTCAATGAAGGCGCCGTCAGGCCAGTGGGCTCAGTGGTCGGAGAAGTTTGCCGCATTGACGCGTCGCGAGCGTGCCATCGTCGCCATGGCCGTCGTCTTTGGCAGCGGCTTTCTGATGTTCAATTTCGCCATCGACCCGTTCCTGCAGAAGGCGCGCAGCGCGAGCCGGATCGAGGCGGCGGCGCGCACCGAACTCGCTGCACAGGAGACGCTGGCCGCCACGCTCAAGGCGCAGAACGCCGATCCCGATGCCGCCAATCGCCGCCGCCTGGAGCAAGCCAGACGGGAAACGGCGGCGGTCAGCAAGCGCCTTTCGCAGTTTGAAGCGGGCATGGTGCCGCCGGCACGGATGCAGGCATTTCTGCAAGGACTGCTGGCGAGAAACCGGGCCGTCGAACTGCTCGGCCTGAAAACGCTGCCGGTAACGCTGGTGGGCGCTCCTGCTGCTGCCGACAAGACCGCAGCAGCGGCCGGCACGACAACAACTCAGGGGGCGAAGGACGCGGACAAGGACAAGCCCGCGCCGGGAGCGGCGGCGGCGGTTTCCGGCGACGGTATCTATCAGCACGGGATCGAAATCAGGCTGGCGGGAAGTTATAATGATCTGATGAACTACCTGGCGGAGCTGGAGCGTATGCCACAGCGCGTTATGTGGAACAGCGTCAGCTTCACGGTGGAGAAGCATCCGCGCAACGTCATGGTATTGCGCGTCTACACCCTGAGCCTCGACAGCAACTGGTTGGTCGTATGATGCAGCATGATCTCCTTTGCCTGGCGCTGGCAGGGGTCATCGGGGCGGGGCCGGTTCTGGCCCAGATGCCGGATCCGACGCGCCCGGCAGGGGCTCTGCTCTCGCCCGACGCGGAAGCAGCCGTCGCCGCGCCGGTGGCGAGCGGGGTGCAGACCGTGATCCTGCGCTCCGGCGGCAAGTCGGCGGCCGTGATCAACGGGCAGTATGTCGAAGTCGGCGGCAAACTCGGCGACAAGAAGGTGCTGCTGATAAGTGAAAGTGAAGTGGTTTTGAAGGGGGAGAACGGGCGCGAAGTCATCAGGGTGACGCCCGATATCGAGAAGGTGCCGGCAGGAACCAAGGCGGCTATCAAACAGCGCACGACGAGAACCACCGAACAATGAGACATGCAACCTATGTGCGCTGCATAGTCCTGCTGCTGGCAGGTGCGATGACCGGCTGCGCGTCGCCGCCGCCGCGCGCCGGCAACGAGGTGCTGGGTCAAATCAACGACGTTCTGCTGAAGTCCGCCACGGAACGCAAAGTGCATGCGGCGGAAGCCGCCGACAAGTCGCTCATGCCGCCGCTGGTGCCGCAAGCGGCGCCCGAGGCTGCTGCAACCGAGCCGCGTTTCGATCTTTCGGTGGTCAATGCCCCCGCCACGCAGGTCTTCATGGCGCTGGTTTCGGGTACGCGCTACAGCATGCTGCTGCCACCGGACGTAAGCGGCAGTCTCACGGTGAATCTCAAGGACGTCACCGTGATGGAAGCGCTGGACACCATTCGCGAGCTTTACGGTTACGAATATCGCCTTCAGGGCAAGCGCATCTTCATCGAACCCAATACGATGAAGACCCGCGTCTTCCAGATCAATTATCTGACCAGCCGGCGCCAGGGCAGCAGCGACCTGCGGGTCACCGGCAGTTCGATGACCGCCGCCGGCAGCGCCGCGGGCGGCACCTCTGCGGCGACGCCGACCACCAGCCAGACAATGCCGGCAGGGGCCGGTACGGCGTCCAGCACGCGCGGCAGCGACACCAGCCGCGTCAGCATGACGACTGAAAGCGACTTCTGGGGCGATCTCAACCGCGCCCTGGGGAGCATCATCGGCGCCGCCGACGGGCGCAGCGTGGTGCTCAATCCTTCGTCCGGAGTGGTGCTGGTGCGCGCCCTGCCCAACGAGTTGCGCAGCGTCGAGAAATACCTCAAGGCGACCCAGCTGATCGCCGAGCGCCAGGTCATGCTGGAAGCCAAGATCATCGATGTAACGCTGTCCGAGGACTTCCAGGCGGGGATCAACTGGACCGCGTTCAACAGTTTCCAGAATGCCAGCAGCGCATTCGGCGTCGCCGGCCCCGGCGCCGCGCTGACCTCCGGCATCACCCCGGCTTCGCAGACGCTGAACGGCACCAACGTCGCCGTAACCCCGGGCAAGTTCGGCTCGATCGCCGCATCGACACTGGGCAAGGGTTTCATCGGCCTGGCCTTCCAGACCGCCAATTTCGCCGCGCTGCTGAACTTCCTCGAGGGCCAGGGCAGCGTGTCCGTGTTGTCCTCGCCGCGCATTGCAACGCTGAACAACCAGAAGGCGGTGCTCAAGGTGGGGACCGATGCGCTGTTCGTGACCAATGTCACCTCATCGACCACCACCACCACCACCGGTTCGGTGTCGTCGCCGAGCATTACGCTGCAACCGTATTTCTCCGGCATTTCGCTCGACGTGACGCCGCAGATCGACGAGGACGGCAACATCATTCTTCATGTGCATCCGGCGGTGAGCAGCGTGTCCGAGGTGCAGAAGGTGATCGACCTGGGCGCGCTGGGCATCTACAAGCTGCCGCTGGCGTCGGCCGACATCAACGAAACAGACAGCATCGTCCGCGTCCAGGACGGCAACATCGTCGCCATCGGCGGCCTGATGCGCCAGCAGCAGTCCGCCGACCGCTCGCAGTTGCCGGGAACCAGCGGCTTTGTCGCCAACGTGCTGGGCCAGCGCTCTTCGTCGCTGAGCAAGCGCGAACTGGTCATCCTGATCAAGCCCACGCTGATCGACAGCGAGCGGGCCTGGACGCAGGACATCAAGGACGTGCAGGAGCGCATGCGGGCTTTCCCGTCGACCCGGCAGCCAGAGTAGTTCCGCACGCCGTGTATCTCAATCACTTCGGCCTTCACGAGTTCCCGTTCGGCATCACGCCGGACACCAGCTTCATCTACTCGGCCGACGCCCACCAGGAAGCCCTCAACACGCTGCTGATCGGCCTCAGCAGCGGTGAAGGCTTCATCAAGATCACCGGCGAGGTGGGCAGCGGCAAGACGCTGCTGTGCCGCCGCTTTCTGGCCACCCTGCCGGAAGATCAGGTGGTCGCCTACCTGCCCAATCCGATGCTCGAGCCGCACCTCCTGCTCATCGCCATTGCCGAAGAACTCGGCCTCAGGCTGCAGGACCTCGACTACCGCTTCCATCTGCTCAAGGTATTCAATCAGCATCTGCTGGAGATGGCGGCACAGGGCAAGCGGGTGATAATCTGCATCGACGAGGCGCAGTCGATGCCGCTCGAAAGCCTGGAAGCCCTGCGCCTGCTGTCCAACCTTGAAACCGAAAAGCACAAGCTGCTGCAGGTGGTGATGTTCGGCCAGCCGGAACTGGACCGCAAGCTGTCCGACCCCGCCGTGCGCCAGTTGCGCCAGCGCATCGTGTTCCATTACCGCATTCCCGGCCTGAAGCCGCAGGAGGCCGCCCATTACCTCGCCCATCGCCTGCGCGTGGCGGGTCACCGTGATGGCGACGTGTTTCCGCCTGCCAGTGCGCGCCTGCTGTTCCGCTGGTCCAACGGCACACCGCGCCTGGTCAATATCCTGGCACACAAATCCATGCTGCTTGCCTACGGCGAGGGCAAGAGCAAGGTGAGTCGCAGCCACGTCGCCCTGGCGGGCCGCGATACCGAGGGCCTGCGGCCGCCGGGCTGGTGGCAGCGGTGGTGACCGCCCCCCGCCGGGCCGCCTCAAGGGAGGCACCGCCGTCTTTTGCAGGCGAGCAGCGGAGAACCACCGTCACCCCCTGCCTTGGACAGGGGAATGGGGGGAGGGCAGTCCGATGAGCCTGGTCAACAAGATGCTGCGCGACCTCGATGCCCGTCGCGCCGGCGAAGGCGAACGCGCCGCCTTGCCCGCCGCGGTGACGCCCCTGGCGGCCCACCGGGAGCCCGGCAGCCGCCTGTGGTGGTGGCTCGCGGCACTTCCGGTCGCGGCCATTCTGGGCGCGGCATGGTTTGCGACACAGGGAGAAGCCCCCGCCCTGCCCCCGCCGGCGCCGGCACCGGCGGCAAAGGCGCCAGCGCCGGCAACAGAGGCCGGCACGTCCGCGGTTTTTGCCGAGCCGTCCTTGCGCATGACCGAGGATTTGTCGGCATTGCCCGCGCTTCGCGCCAAGGCGCCGGCGAAAGCGGAGGCGGCCGCGAGCAGAAAGCCGGATCAGCCGGGCATGCGCGCCGCCGCGCCCGGGCCGACGGTGGTGGCCCCGCCCAAGGTACCGCCGCTGGCGGAGGAAGGTCGCATCGACAAGCAGTTGCGACTGCCGTCACCGGCCGAACGGGCCGAAACCGAATACCGGCGCGGAGTTCTGGCGCAACGCCAGGGCAAGGTCGACGATGCCGCCGGCAGCTACCGGGCCGCGCTGGAGGGCTACCCCGCACATGCGGCGGCACGGCAGACACTGGCGGCGCTGCTGATGGAAGTCAAGCGCCTGGACGAAGCGGAAGAACTCCTGCGCAAGGGAGCGGAGCTGCCTGAGGTGCGTCTGGCTTCGACCCTGGCCCTGGCACGTTTGAAAGTGGAACGCAACCAGGCCCCCGCCGCCCTCGAACTGCTGCAGAAGTATGCCGCCGCCGGCGAGCACAGCGCCGAGTACCAGGGATTCGCCGGCGCCTTGCTCAATCGTGCCGGTCGTGCCGCCGAAGCGGTGAACTACTACCTGGCGGCGACCCGCCTGGCTCCCGCCGAGGCCCGCTGGTGGGCCGGTCTGGGCATTGCGCTGGATGCCGCAGGAAAGAGTGCGGAAGCGCGCGAGGCCTATCAGAAGGCGCACGGCCTGCCCGGCCTGCCGCCCGATCTGGCGCTGCACGTAGACCAGCGCCTGCGCTAGCCGCGCTGTGGCGGGCAGCCTTGCCGCCTAGCTGCTCTGCTGTTCCGCGACGACGAGTTTGCTGTGCGCCCAGGTACGCAAATGGCCGAGCGGACCGGTAAGACTGGCCCATGCATCCAGCATGGCCCGCTTCTGTTTATCACGCTGGTTTTCCTCGGCGCGGGCATAGTTCCTGATCTGCTCCTGAATCAGCTCCCGCGCCCGGTCTTCTGCCCGCATCTGCACCGCGCGCAGGGCGTCCCGCGCCGTGTAGTCCTCCGCGATCAGATAGGGCAGCGTGATCAGCCCGGCCAGGCGGACCACCTCGCGCAGCGTATCGGCACGCTCGACCGAGGAAACCTGCGCCTCGCAACGCGAGGCGAAACGCCTGGCCTCCATGCGCAGCAGGTTCTTGTCGACCGGATCACGAAGCACCATGACTATCCCTTGTTCCAAGGGCGAATGAAGCGGCGATTGTACTGCCGCCTTCAGCTCTTTAGCGCCCGCGCCAACACCCTGTTCTCCACCCGCGCCGCGCCGTGCGCCTTGAGCGTCCGCGCCAGTTCGTCAAGGGTCGCACCGCTGGTCATGACGTCATCCACCAGCAGCACGGTCTTGCCCGTCAGGTCGAGTTCGCACTCGAAGGCGTGACGCATGTTCTTCGCCCGCTCCTTCAAAGGCAGGCCGGCTTGAGAAGTCGTGTCGCGGCAGCGGTGAATGTGGCGGATCTCCAGCGGGACGCCGAGGGCGCGTGCCAACGGCCGGGCGATTTCGAGGGCCTGGTTGAAGCCTCTTTCCGCCAGCCGCGCCGCCGCCAGGGGAACCGGCACGATCAGGTCGGGGTGGAGCGGCGCCGGCAGTTGCGCCAGAGCGCGGCCGAGAAACTCGGCGGCGGCGAGGCGGTGCGCGTACTTCAGCGCATGAATCAGACTATCGACCGGAAACTCGTAGCTGAAAACCGCCTGCGTGGCATCGAAATGCGGGGCCTTTCCCAGGCAACCGCCACAGATGTTTGACCCCGGCGCAGGCAAGGCGCAGAGCGGGCAGCGCTCCGCGCTCAAACGCGGCAGAGCGGCCTGACACGCAGCGCACAACAGATTGTCGCCGCCCGGCGCGGCGCACAGCAGGCAGTTCTGCGGCAGCAGCGCGGCGGCGCAGCCGCGGACTGCTGCCGTCACAGCCGTTGCCAGATGCCTGGCTGCATTCGCTGCAATTGACAAGGCCGGCTCCTTCCACCAAGATTCGCGCCTTCCCGCATTCTAGCGAGTCCGCTGCGATGACTGCCACAGCCGCCCCCGAAGCCGCCACGCCCCGTCTGGTTCCCGCCCCGCGCTGCACCACGGAATCCCTCGTCGCGCTGTTCGAACTGCCCTTCAACGATCTGATGTTCAAGGCGCAGCAGATCCATCGCCAACATCATGCGGCCAACGCCGTCCAACTGTCGACCCTGCTCTCGATCAAGACCGGCGGCTGCTCGGAAGATTGCGGCTATTGCTCGCAGTCGGCGCACCACGGCGAGGTCGAGCGCGAGGCCTTGCTCGAAGTCGACGCCGTGGTCGCCGCGGCACAGGCCGCCAAGGACAAGGGCGCCACGCGCTTCTGCATGGGTGCGGCCTGGCGCGGCCCGAAGGACAAGGATCTCGATCGCGTTACCGACATGATCGCCGCGGTCAAGGCACTCGGCCTGGAAACCTGCGTCACGCTGGGCATGCTCAAGCAAGGCCAGGCCGAACGCCTGAAGGCTTCCGGCCTCGACTATTACAACCACAACCTCGACACGGCGCCCGAGTTCTACGGCCAGGTCATTACCACCCACGACCAGGCCGAACGTTTCGACACACTTGGCCAGGTGCGGGAAGCAGGCATCAAGGTCTGCTGCGGCGGCATTGTCGGTCTGGGTGAAACGCGCCGCGCACGCGCCGCCCTGCTGGCCGAACTGGCCAACCTGAATCCGCCGCCGGAATCGGTGCCGATCAACAAGCTGGTGCCGATGCCCGGTACGCCGCTGGAGAACGCGCCGCCGCTGGATCCCTTCGAGTTCGTGCGCACCGTCGCAGTGGCGCGCATCTGCATGCCGGAGTCGCTGGTGCGGCTGTCTGCCGGCCGCCAGGAGATGAGCGACGAACTGCAGGCACTGTGCTTTCTCGCCGGCGCCAATTCGATTTTCTACGGCGACAAGCTGCTGACCGCCGACAACCCGGAGGCGGACCGCGACGAAGCTTTGTTTGCGCGCCTGGGACTTACCGCCGCGTGATATGGAAAAGGCTTTACCGCGGAGGCGCGGAGGCGCAGAGAAAAGCGACGCAGAGAAAAACAGGACCGGGAATGTGTCTTTGCCTTTCTCTGCGTTACCTCTGCGCCTCTGCGCCTCTGCGCTAAGGTTCTAGGTTTCTCCGCTGCGCAGCGACTTCGCATCTGCCGCAGAATCCTACGACAGCGCCGCTGTGCTGGCCCGCGAAGTGGGCGCTCGCATGGCAGCCCGGCTCGACCTGCTGAAGATCAATCCGCGCCGGGTCGCCGATATCGGTTGCGCCACCGGCGACGGCATCCGCGAACTGCACACGCGCTACGGCACCGCGGCGGGCGACAAACTGGCGATTGCCATCGACTACGCCCTGCCCATGCTGGCCGCCGTGCGCAAGCGCACTCCGCGCCTGCAGCGACTAGCCGGGCGCGGACCGCGACTGCTCAATGCCGACGTGCGCAGCCTGCCGCTGGCCGCCAACAGCCTCGGCCTGGCCTGGTCGAATCTGGTGCTGCACTGGCTTGACGATCCCCTGCCCGCCCTGAAGGAAATTCACCGGACGCTGGAGGTGGGCGGCCTGCTGACCTTTTCCACCCTCGGCCCCGACACCTTGAAAGAGTTGCGTGCTGCGGCGGCAGCGACCGGCGCCGGCGACAGCGTCAGGCGCTTTCTCGACATGCACGACCTGGGCGACATGCTGGTTGCCGCCGGCTTCGGCGATCCGGTGATGGATATGGACATCATCACCCTCACCTACCGGACGCCACGTTCCTTCCTTGCCGATCAGCGCCATCTCGGGGTGCGCGACGCCTTGCTTGGCCGCCAGGGCTGGCGCGACTGGCGCCGCCTGCTGGGGGCATGGGCGCGCGATGCCGGCGGGCGCCTGCCGGCCACGTTCGAAATCGTCTATGGCCACGCCTGGAAGCCGGAACCGAGGCAGATCGCCGACGGCCGTGCGGTGCTGAAGTTTCATCCGCGTTGAAGCGCGCCAGGCAGCGTCCGCTCCGGCCGCGCAACCCGCTGGCGCTTGATCCGCTGCTGAAGAAGGGCGGCGCTCACCAGCGCAAGGACAAGCGCGCCAGCCGGGCCCGGCAGAAAGCCGCGTTGCAGCGGCGCAGCGGGCAAAGCTGATTGCGGATTATTGCGCCGCGTGCGCTCTTGCAAAAAGCGGCCGGTATTGCATATCCGATTCGAGTATGTGATGAATCCACCAATCGGACAGATAACGGCGCAGCCCCTCTTTGTCGATGATGCCGAAACTCGCTGAATAGAGGAAGCCGACCAGCTTCGCCTGGTAATCCTCGTGTTCCGCCTTATGTCCGGTCAGCCCGGCATAGTGATGCTGGCCGAGCAAGACTTCCTCGGTGCGGAAATGTTGCTCGGCGTAGATGCAGAGGTCATTCAGGATCACATGAAACTGTTCCCGGCCCCTGGCGCTGTCGTCCTCCATGCAGTCGGCGGCCTTGTTGCAAAGGGCCAGCAGCTGCTTGTGCTGTTCGTCCAGGCCGGCATTGCCGACGCTGTAGCCTGAATGCCAAGTCATCTTTTGCGGCATGATCGTTTCCCCGTTTCGCGTCACGCAGCACCGGTGTTGCGGCCGGTCAGGGGCTGGCAATGCCGGCTTCGGGCCTGAGGTGCAAGGACGCTATGACGGCAGTGTAACTGCTTCACGCAAACTTCGTCGGGCGCGTCGCCGTCAGCATGCCGCTTCCACGCTGCGGCTGCACTCCTCGAGCAGATAGGCGATCGAGCGGTAGGGCCGGCCGGTTTCGGCGGTGAGGCCGATCTCGCAGGTGCGGTTGGTGGACACCCCCTCGCAACAGTTCGCCGGCAAGCCTTCGTGCACCTTGCGCAGGGCGTGCACATTGAGTTCCGGCACGACGAAGCCGCGGTCGCCGGCGAAACCGCAGCAGGTGACGCCGGCGGGTTCGACCACCTCGTCGACGCAGGCGGCGATCACCCGGCGCAGTTTCTCGTCGGAGGCGGCGCGGCGCACGCTGCAGTTGATGTGCAGCGCCACCGGCCCCGGCTTGCGGCTGAGCCTCAGGCGCGGCAGCAGCGCGTCATGTGCGAACTCGTGGAAATCGAGCAGCGTCAGCCTGCCGGCGAGGTGCTTCTGCATGCGCACCGAGCAGGTGCTGGCGTCCATGATGACGGGATAGTAGCCGCCGCGGCCGTCATCCGCGGCTTGCAGCAATGCGGCGCCGACGGCCTCGGCCATGTGCTCCGCCTCTTCCGCCAGGCCCTTGCTGGCCAGCATCTGGCCGCAGCAGAGCTTGTCGAAGCCGGCGGGCAGGCGCGGCGCGTAGCCGGCGCGAACCAGCAGTTCCATGACGACTTCCGGCAGCGTGGCTTCGGCGGCCGTATTGGCGCCGAAAATGCGCCCGCCGCAGGCCGGGAAATACACCACCGGATCGCCCGCCGGGACTTCCTTCGCGGCGCCGCCACTGCCTTGCACCGGCACTCTGCCGGCCTGCGGCATGCCGCGCTTCCAGGCGCCGCCCGAGAGGCGGGCGACCAGGCCGTCGCCGACCACGCCGCTGACGGCATGGCCGATGCTCAGCCCCAGCCGCGATGCGCCCGCCACCTTGTCGAAATTGTCCGCCGCCCAGTGCCCGGCTTTTTGCGATGCGGTGCCGAGGCCGCGACCGCGCAGGCGTCGCGTCAGCTCGCCGGTATCGATGCCGACCGGGCAGGCGGTGGAGCACAGGCCGCAGCCGGCGCAGGTGTCGAGGCCGTAGTAGGCGAAATCGCGGCCGACGTCGGCCGCATCCTCGCTTGCGGCGGCGCGGCGCGACAGTTCGCGCCAGCTGACGATGCGCTGGCGCGGCGACAGCGTCAGCCGGTGCGAGGGACACAGCGGTTCGCAAAAGCCGCACTCGATGCAGCGGTCGACGATGTCCTCGGCGGCCGGCATCGGCTTCAGATTCAGCAGGTGGGCCTGCGGGTCGTCATTGAGGATGACGCCCGGATTGAGCAGCCGGTCGGGGTCGAACAGCTGCTTGATGCGGCGCATCAGGTCGGTGGCCTGGCGGCCCCATTCCTTCTCGACGAAGGGCGCCATGTTGCGCCCGGTGCCGTGCTCGGCCTTGAGCGAGCCGTCGTACTTGTCCACCACCAGGGTACAGATGTCGTCCATGAAGCGGGCATAGCGCTCGACTTCCGCGGCATTGCTGAAATCCTGGGTGAACACGAAGTGCAGGTTGCCTTCCAGCGCATGGCCGAAGATGATCGCCTCGCTGTAGCCGTGCTGCCGCAGCAGCGCCTGCAGGTCGAGGGTGGCCGCCGCCAGCGCTTCGATGGGGAAGGCGACGTCCTCGATGATCACCGTGGTGCCGGTGCGGCGCATGGCGCCGACCGACGGGAAGGTGCCCTTGCGCACCTTCCAGTACATCTCGCAGGTGGCGGGATCGCTGGAGAAGAGCGGCGCCTCGATGGTGGCGATGCCGGCCAGCGCCCCCAGGGCCGCCTCGATCCGCTGCCGCAGGCAATCGCTGTCGCCGGCGCGAACCTCGATCAGCAGGGCGGCGGCCTCGTCGTGCAGGGTGCGCATCAGCGGCGGCAGGCCGGGCTTGTCCTCGACCGAACGCAGCGCCGGGCGGTCGAGCAGTTCGACCGCCGACACCGGTTCGCGCTTGAGGCGGATCACCGCCTGGCAGGCGGCTTCGATGGTCGGGAAAAACACCAGGGCGCTGGCCTTGCAGGGATCTTCGGCGACGGTGCGATAGGTGATGCGCGAGATGAAGCCCAGCGTGCCTTCCGAGCCGATCATGAGGTGGGCGAGGATGTCGATCGGATCCTCGAAATCGACCAGGGCGTTGAGGCTGTAGCCGGTGGTGTTCTTGATCTTGTACTTGTGGCGGATGCGGGCGGCCAGCGCCGCGTCGGCGCGCGTGGCGGCGCCGAGGCTTTGCAGTCCGTCCACCAGCGCGGCGTGAGTGCGGCGGAAGGTGGCGACGCTGGCGCCATCCTCGGTATCCAGCACGCTGCCGTCGGCCAGCACCACGCGCAGGCCGGCCAGCGTCCGGTAGCTGTTCTGAGAGGTGCCGCAGCACATCCCGGAGGCATTGTTGGCGGCGATGCCGCCGATCTTGCAGGCGTTGATGGAGGCGGGATCGGGCCCGATCTTGCGCCCCAGCGGGGCGAGGCGGTAATTGACTTCGCCGCCGATCATGCCGGGGCCGAGCCGCACCGTGGCGCCGTCCGGCCCGATTTCGCAGGTGGCGAAACCCTCGCCGATCAGCGCCAGCACGCCGTCGCTGACGGCCTGGCCGGAAAGGCTGGTGCCGGCGGCGCGGAAGGTCAGCGGCCGGCCATGCTCGCGTGCCGCCTGCAGCACGGCCTGCACCTCTGCCTCGGATTCGACCACGGCGACGACCTCGGGGATCAGGCGATAGAAGCTGGCGTCGGTGCCGTAGGCCAGCCGTCGCAGATTGTCGGTGATCACCTGGCGTGCGGGCAGGATGCGGCTCAGCGCCTGTATCAGAGGGCTCACTGGTTTTTCTCCTTGATCAGGTCGCGCAGGCGCTTCGGCGCCGGCGTGAGGGGCGTGCGGCTGCGGGTCCAGGCGCCCTGCTCGACCGGCGACAGGGCGCGGCCGCGGCTCATGAACCAGGATGTGATGCGGTACATCCGCAGGCGGCTGTAGATCAGTGCCCAGCCGTTCCAGATCGTGCTGACCAGCGTCGTGCGCGCCGCGCCGCTGCCGCGCAGGGTGGCGTCCGCGCTGCCCTCCCGCGCCTGCGCTTCATTGCGCAGGCGGACCAGCAGATCGACGATCGGAATCCGTACCGGGCAGACCTCGACGCAGGCGCCGCACAAGGTCGAGGCGAAGGACAGCGGATAAGTCGCCTCCAGGCCGCGCAGGTGGGGCGAGATGATGGCGCCGATCGGGCCCGGATAGGTGGTGCCGTAGGCATGGCCGCCGATGCGCGCATACACCGGACAGTGGTTCATGCAGGCGCCGCAGCGGATGCATTGCAGCGTGGCGCGCAGTTGCAGGTCGCCGTAGGCCTGGGTGCGGCCGTTGTCGACCAGGATCAGGTGCACCTCCTCGGGGCCGTCAAGTTCGCCCGGTTTGCGCGGACTGCTGATCAGGTTGAGGTAGGTGGTGACCGCCTGGCCCGTCGCCGACCTCGGCAGCAGGCTGTTGAGCGGGGGAACATGCTCCAGCCTGGCGACCACCTTCTCGATGCCGGTAATGGCGATATGCACCTTGGGTACCGTGGTACACATGCGGCCGTTGCCCTCGTTCTCGACCAGGAACAGCGTGCCGGTCTCCGCCACGGCGAAGTTGACCCCGGACAGGCCGATGCCGGCTTCGGCGAATTTGCGCCGCAGCACCTGACGGCCGATCCGGATCAGCGTATCGACGTCTTCGCTGTAGGCGACGCCGGGAATCTTCTCGGCGAACAGGGCGGCGATCTGCTGCTTGGTCTTGTGGATCGCCGGCATGATGATGTGCGAGGGCGCTTCGCCGGCAAGCTGGACGATGTACTCGCCCATGTCGGTTTCCAGGGTTTCGAGGCCGCCGGCTTCCATCGCATGGTTGAAGCCGACCTCTTCGCTGACCATCGACTTGCCCTTGGCGATGAGGCGCGCATCGACGCGGCGGGCAATGCCCAGCGCGATGGCATTGGCTTCGTCGGCTGTCTCGGCCCAGTGCACCTGAATGCCGTTGGCGGTGAGATTGCGTTCGAGCTGTTCGAGGAGCTCGGGGAGGTTGGCGAGGGCATAGCGCCGGATGGCTTCGCCGAGGTCGCGCAGGGTAGTCAGCTCGTCCTTGTCGCCGAACTGGGCGCGGCGCTTCATCTGCAGGAAGTCCATCGCGCCGCGGAAGTTCTTGCGCTGCGCCGGGTCGTTGAGGGCGGCGAGGCTGCGCTCCTTGAAGTCCCTGGCGGCGTGAATCCGGATCGGCTGGCTCATGGCTTGCCTCCGCTGGCGAGGCAGAGCAGGACGATCACTTCCCTCGGACCGTGGGCGCCGTAGGCCAGTACCTGCTGGATGTCGGCGGTCTTTGACGGACCCGAGATGACCAGGGCATTGGTCGGCATGCCGCTCGCCCAGCGTTCGGAGAGCATTGCTGCCAGGAGGTTGGCGTGCATCCGGGCGGCATCGAGCAGGACGAAATGGATGGGTGGCACCAGCGACATGAGTCGCGGCTCGTTCGCGTCCGGCCACAGGACCATGCTGCCGGTGTCGGCGATGGCACTACGGGCACCGGTGATCGAGGCGTCGATGCCGTCGAACAGCCGGTCGCGCCACTGTGCAACGGGGCGGTCGTAGGGCACCAGTTCCACGCCGGCCGGAGCGCTTGCCGCCAGTTGCGCGCCGTGCGGAGTGTCCGGTCCGAACAGCAGGGTGCGCACGCCCTTTTCGGCGGCAAGCCTTGCCAGCAGCAGCGGCCAATCCTGAGCCGTGGTGTCATGGACTTCGGCATGGGCGGCCTCCATGTTGCTCCTGAATTTCGCCAGGGCGGCATCGGTCGCCAGCGGCGGACGCGTTGCGTGCCAGGCAGCGATGTCGGGCAGCGCAACGGGGCTGCCTTTCGGCGCAGCGCGCAGCCGGCCGAGGATGCGGTCACGGGCGTTCATGGACCCACCCCCCGTCCCCCGCCCCAAGGGCAGGGGTGACAACGGTTCGGCCGCTGCCGCGGCCTCCGGGCGACTGACTGGCGCCGGCTTGGGGCGGCCCTGCGCTCGGCGCTCATGACGGCTCTCCACCGGTGCGGCGCCAGAGGAAAGTCGCAATGTGTTCGCCGGGCAGAGTCGCTTCGCTGCGACCGGCGATCTCATCCAGCTTTGCGGCGCGGCCGAGGATATTCAACAGGCAGCCGCAGTCGGCGCTGACGACGCGCTCGGCGCCGGTGGCGCGCAGGCTGTCCACCTTGTCGCTGACGATGGCTTCCGAAATGTCCGGGAAGCGCATCGAGAAGGTGCCGCCGAAGCCGCAGCATTCTTCGATGCGCGCCTGTCCGGTAACTTTGACCTGCGTCAGGCCGGCGAGCAGGGCGGCGCTGGTTTCGTGGCAGCCCATCTCGCGCCGGGCATGGCAGGAGGTGTGCAGGGCAATGGTGCAGGGCGCGCCGCTGTCGTCGTGGGCGAAGCCGACGACGTGCACCAGAAACTCGGTCAGTTCGAAGACGCGTTCGGCCAGCGCTCGCGCCTTGGGCGCCAGCACCGGATCGGCGGCGAACAGCTTGGGGTAGTCATGGCGCAGCATCGCGCCGCAGGAACCCGAAGGCACCACGATCGGCCAGGGTTCGGGAAAAATGTCGAGTTGCTGCCGGGCGACGGCACGCGCCTGGTCGGGGTAGCCGCTGGAATAGGCCGGCTGGCCGCAGCAGGTCTGCGCTTGCGGAAAGTGCACGGTGATGCCTTCGCGCTCGAGCAGGCGGATGGTGTCGAGGCCCGCATCGGGGGCGAACTGATCCACCAGGCAGGTGGCGAACAAATAGACATCCGCGGGTTTGGCCGGGTAGTCCCGCGAGAAGCCCTGCGCGTATTCCATGGTCCTGCTCCTTCAGTGTTGTTGCACGAGCTGCGGTGCTAATGACGGTTGCCGCTCAATGCAGAAAGCATAGCGCGGATTCGCTGCGGCTACTTGAAGTTCTTCATCAGTTCATCGAGCGGAACGGGGATCTTGCTGTAGCTGTCGATGTACTTCTGCTCTTCGGCCTTGTACTTGCCGGCATCCCAGTCGCTGCGAAACTGCGCGGCCTCGGCGACCAGGGCGGGCGTGGCGATCTTCCTGGCGTCTTCCCAGAGCGGCGCGGTGGCCGACTGCCAGGCCCTGATTTCCTCACGGTCCGGCACATGGACCTGCATGCCCCTGGCTTCGAGGCGCCGGATGAAGCTGGCGTCGGCTTCGCGGTTGAGCTTGCGCTGGAAGTCGCGGACTTCGACGGCAGTGGTTTCGATGATCTTGCGGATGTTCTCCGGCAGCGCCTTCCACACCTTGCCGTTGACCTTGAAGATCATCACGTTGTAGGTATGCTGGTCCTTGATCATGTAGGGTTGGGACTGGTACATCCCGGCCGAGTAGATATTGACCGAGGGATTTTCCTGGCCGTCGATCACCTTCTGCAGCAGGGCATTGGGCAGTTCCGAGTAGGCCATGGGCATCGGGCTGCCATTCAGGGTCTTGATCAGGCCCATGTACATCGGGCTTTCCATGACGCGGATCTTCTGCCCCCTCATGTCTTCCGGACGCCTGATCGGCTTTTTCGAGGTGGTGAAGTTGCGCCAGCCGTTTTCCAGATAGACCACGCCGTGAATGCCCTTGCGGTCGAGCAGCTTCATCAGCCGGCTGCCCGGCTCGCCGTCGAGATAAGTGTAGGCCGCCTCGTAACTCTGGAACAGGAAGGGCAGGTCGAGCACCTGAAACTCCGGGGCGAAGCCGCCGATGGGACCGGTGGTGGTGAAGGACATCTCGATGGTGCCGAGTTGCACACCTTCGATGATGGCGCGTTCGCCGCCGAGTTGCGAGCCCGGGAACACCTTGATTTCGACTTCGCCGTTGGTGCGCTGCCTGACCAGGCTGGCGAGGCGGTTGGCGGCCATGTCGATCGGGGTTCCGGCCGCGATGACGAGGGCAAGCCTGAAGTGGTACCTGGCGGCGGCGCATGCCGGCGCGCTTGCGATCAATGCCAGTGCGCCGGCGCCGGCCAGAAGTTTGACGATCTTGGTGAGCATTCATCCTCCGCTTGGTGCGGAACGATAGTACGAAAAGCCGGTGGCCGCAGGATTACTTGCTGCGGCCACCGGCTTTTCGATGGCCGCCGGACTTCATGCGGCCGGGTTCTCCTGCGCGACTACTTGATGACCATCAGCGAGAACGGCCAGACGTAGGCTTGCAGCGTGACGAAGATGCCTACCAGGCAAGCCAGCGCAATCGAGTGGAAGAATACGTAGCGCAGGATGTCGCCTTCGTGGTCGAACCAGCGGGTGGCGGTGGAGGCGACGACGATGGACTGCGCGTCGATCATCTTGCCCATGACGCCGCCGGAGCTGTTCGCCGCGCCCATCAGGTTGGGCGAGAGCCCGAGCTGTTCTGCCGCCACCTTCTGCATGCCGCCGAAGAGCACGTTGCTTGCGGTGTCCGACCCGGTCAGCGCCACACCCATCCAGCCCATCAGCGTGCCGAAGAAGGGGTAGAACATGCCGGTGCCGGCAAAGGCCAGTCCCAGCGTGGTGTCGAGGCCGGAGAAGCGGGTCAGGGTGCCCAGGCCCAGCATCAGCACGATGGTCACCAGCGAGTAGCGCACCAGCCAGATCGTGCGGCCATAGGCCGACACCAGTTGGCCGAAGCTGTACTTTGCTGCCAGACCGCCGACCAGGGCGGCGAGGAGAATGCCGGTACCGGTTGCGGAGAGCAGGCCGAAGACATAGACCGCGCCTTCCTTGGTCGGCTTGGCGACGACCGGCGCCATTTTTTCAATCATGTTGTGCAGACCGCTGATCTCGAACTTCGGCGCGTAGATGCCGTTGAAGAAGGTCTTCACTACCGGCAGGCCCCAGATGAAGACGAACACCGTCAGGATGACCCAGGGCAGCCAGGCGCGGATGACATCGGCACGCGGATGCACAGTGACGGGGGCCGCCACGTGGCCCTCGCCACCGTCGGCTTCATGCCCCTTGAGCGAAACCGAGGTCCAGATTTCCTTGGGCTGCCAGACGCGCAGGAACAGCACCAGGCAGATCATCGACGACATGGCGGCGATGACGTCCACCAGTTCCGGTCCGATGAAGTTGGAAACGAGGAACTGCGGGACGGCGAAGCTGACGCCGGTGACCAGGATGGCGGGCCAGATCTGCATCATGCCCTTGCGGCCGGCGAAGGCCCAGATCAGCCAGAACGGAACGATCAGCGAAAAGAAGGGCAACTGGCGGCCGACCATCGCCGACACGGCCATGAGGTCGTAGTTATGCACCTTGGCCAGCGTGATGATCGGGGTACCGAGGGCACCGTAGGCGACCGGCGCGGTGTTGGCGATCAGCGACAGGCCGGAGGCGGCGAGCGGCGAGAAGCCGAGGCCGATCAGGATCGCCGCAGTCACCGCCACCGGGGTACCGAAGCCGGCAGCGCCCTCGAAGAAGGCGCCGAAGGCGAAGGCGATCAGCAGCAGTTGCAGGCGGCGGTCGGCGGTGATGCCGGCGATCGAGTCCTGCAATACCTTGAACGAGCCGTTCTGCTCGGTCAGCTGATGCAGGAAGATGATGTTGAGCACAATCCAGCCGATCGGCACCAGTCCGGTGAGACCGCCGAGGAGTGCGGCTTTTCCGGCCATTTCGGCCGGCATGCCATAGGCAAAGACGGCGATCAGAATGGCGGCGAGCAGTCCGGCGCCGGCGGCGATGTGCGCCTTGAGATGAAGAAAGCCAAGACCGACCAGCATGACGACAACCGGTATGGACGCCACCAGGGTCGACAGGAACATGCTGCCCAACGGATCGTAGATTTGTTGCCAGACCATGAGACTCTCCTCGGATAAAGCATTCGGCGCAATGCCGTGTGGGGCATACTCTATCGACGCCGGCATCGCGGCGAAATCAGGTATTCCCCCATCAGGGGAAACCCCAATGGCGCCGCGATCCGCTCCGCGGTACTTGTCCTGCTTGCTCACGCCGGCTTACGCCGCCCATCGCCATGAAACATCGCTCCGCCACGATTGCTGCCCTCCTCGACAGACGCCCGCTGGGCGGCTGGGTGTGGATCCTGCCCAACCTCGTGCTCGGCCTCTTCGTGGTCTCGCTGTTCGCCCTGTTGGGCGTGCTGCAACACTACGAACAGGCGACCCAGCGCAATGCCCTGGCGCAGGACATGCAGTGGGCCGAGCAGACCATCCGCACGCATCTGACCAACAATCAGGAATTCCTGCAGCAGCTGGCCAGGGGAATCGCCGGCGGCAGCCTCGAGCGGGAGTCGTTCCAGGCACAGGCCGGCCAGTACCTGGCGAACAACCCGGAACTGACGCACATCATCTGGGTCGACGCCGACCAGGTGGTGCGCTGGACCGTGCCTTTTGAAACCAGCGCATGGAATTCCGGCGAGCGCCTGTCCCTGCCGGAACAGACGCTGACCTTCCAGCGCGCAAGCCGCACCGAGGCGCCCGCCTACAGCGTGCCGCTGGTGTCGCCGGAGGGCGACGCGACGATCGAGGTGCACGTTCCGGTGCTGCACGAACGCGCCTCGCGCGGCGCCGTGATCGGCATCTATGCCGCCGGCGGCGTGTTGCGCCACCTGGCGCCGGTCTGGTTCTCGGAGAAGTACCGGCTGGTGCTGGAGACCGACGAGCGGGCGATCGGTGCCAACTCGGCCGTGGAACTGCAAACCGAGATCAGCGACATCGTCAGCCTGAATCCGCCGGGGCAAGGCCTGCGCCTGCGGGTTTCGGCCTACGCGACGAAGTCGAACGTGCCGCAGAACGTGATCATGTTCCTCATCGGCGGCCTGGTGCTGCTGATGGCGTGGAGCCTGTGGGCGCTGGGGGCTCACATGAGAAGCCGGCTGAAGGCCGAGCGCGAGCGCGACCGGCTGTTCAATCTCTCGCTCGACCTGCTTTGCGTGGTCCGTCTCGACGGCCGCATCATGCGCGCCAATCCCGCCTTCGAACGGGTACTCGGCGTCGCTCCGGAGAATCTGTACGACAGCCCCCTCATCGACCTGGTGCACCCGGACGACGTCAAGGCGACGCAGGAGGAAATCGGCAAGCTCGCCAGCGGCGAAGCGTCCACCGGGTTCGACAACCGCTGCCGCTGCGCCGACGGCAGCTACCGCTGGCTGGTGTGGAGCGTCAACCCGGCACTGGAGGAAGAATTGTTCTACTGCGTCGCCCACGACATCACGGAACGCAAGCGCAGCGAGGATGCGGTAAGGGCCGAGTACGCCTTCCGCAAGGCCATGGAGGAATCGGTGATGACCGGCCTGCGCGCCATCGACATGGAGGGGCGCATCATCTATGTCAATCCGGCCTTCTGCCGCATGGTCGGCCTGAGCGCCGACAAGCTCATCGGCTGCAGGCCGCCCTTCCCCTACTGGCCGCCGGATGACAATGCCAGCCAGCGCCACAACCTCGACCTGACTCTGGCCGGCAAGGCACCGGCCGGCGGCTTCCAGATGCGCATCCGGCACGCCGACGGGGAACAGGTCGATGTCCGCTTCTATGTTTCGCCGCTGATCGACGCCGATGGCCGGCAGACCGGCTGGATGGCCTCGATGATCGACATCACCGAACCGAGTCGCGCCCGCGCCGAACTGGTAGCTTCCCACGAGCGCTTCGTCGCCGTGCTCGACGGACTCGATGCCGCGGTGTATGTCGCCGACGCCACGAGCGACGAAATCCTCTACGCCAACCTGGCGTTTTGCGCCATTTTCGGCGCCGATGCCGTCGGCCGCAGCAGCCTGGAATTGACCGCCTGCTGCCGCCCCGATGAGGCACTGCTGTTGCGCGACCCGCGCCTGCTGGCGCCGGCCGACCTGCCCTGCGAACTGTTCGACGGCGAGATGCAGAACGCCGCATCCGGTCGCTGGTATCACCTGCGCGACCGGGCCGTGAAGTGGGTGGACGGGCGGGTGGTGCGCATGATGATCGCCACCGACATCACCGAGAGCAGGCAGATCGAGGACGAGAACCTGCGCCAGCAGCTGCGGCTGGAGCAGACGTCGCGCCTGATCGCGATGGGCGAAATGGCATCGACCCTGGCCCACGAACTCAACCAGCCGCTCGCCGCCATCGCCAACTACGCGATGGGCTGCGTCAGCCGCATGGAGAGCGGCGCCTATCAGACCGAGGAACTTCTGGCGGCGATGCGCAAGGCCAGCTTCCAGGCCGAGCGCGCCGGCAAGATCGTGCGCCGCATGCGCGACTTCGTCCGCAAGAGCGAGCCGAACCGTGTCGCCGTCGCGCTGGCCGACATCGTCGAGGAAGCCATCGGCTTCGCCGAGATCGAGGCGCGCAAGTCCGGCATAGACATCCGGCTCGAGATTCCGCCGGCACTGCCGCCGGTCTATGCCGACAGGATAATGATAGAGCAGGTGCTGCTCAACCTGGTCAAGAACGGCATGGAGGCCATGGCGCAAACGCCGCGCGGACAACGCCGGCTGACCGTCACCGCGCAGCATAACGACGAAGGCCAGGTCGAGGTCGGGGTGAGTGACAACGGGCACGGCATCGAGGCCGGCGAAACGGAAAAGCTGTTCGCGCCCTTTTTCACCACCAAGGAACAGGGAATGGGGATGGGGCTCAACATCTGCCGTACCATCATCGAGTTCCACAATGGCCGCTTGTGGGCCGCGCCGAATCCGGGAGGCGGCACGGTGTTCCGTTTTACGCTGCCAACCGGAGGATAGAACGCAATGACGGCCGACGAATTTCCGATCAACCAGCAAAGCGTATTCATCGTCGATGACGACGAGGCGATGCGCGACTCGCTGGCCTGGCTGCTGGAATCCCATGGCTTGCAGGTGAGGGGATTCGAATCCGGCGAGGCCTTTCTCGACGCCTGGCGCGAGGACATGGCGGGCTGCCTGGTGCTTGATGTGCGAATGCCGGGGATGAGCGGGCTGGAACTGCACGAGAAGCTGCAGGGACTGCGCTCGACTTTGCCGATAATCTTTGTCACCGGGCATGGCGACGTACCGATGGCGGTATCGGCGCTGAAGAAGGGCGCCGCCGACTTCATCGAAAAGCCCTTCCACAACACGGAAATCCTCGGCCTGATCGAGCAGTGCCTGGCCGCCGACCGCGAGCAGTCCGGCCAGCGCCGGCGCCGGGCGGAAATCGCCATGCGGCTGGCAAGCCTGACGCCGCGCGAGCGGGAAGTCATGGACCTGATCGCCGCCGGACGGCTCAACAAGCAGATTGCCGATGATCTGGGCATCAGCATCAAGACGGTCGAGGTGCATCGTTCGCGCGTCATGGACAAGATGGAAGTCCGTTCCATCGCCGAACTGGTGCAGTGCGTGATGGAGGCTTCAGCCCCTGCCGGCCGTTAGCCGCGCTGCGGCAAGGCACCGGAAATTCCCCGGTTCGCCCTATTGGGGAAAGTACGTATTGCACAATGCGAATCGTCGTTTTACAATGTGAAACATCGCCATCGGATCGGGACGCAATCTCGGTCTATGCTGCGATGATGATTTTCGTCCGCGGCACGACGTGCGACGGACTTCAACAACTCTAGACCGAGGAGACCCCATGTCTGCTGCGCCCCAACCCGCGTCATCCGACGCCGATCCGCAGGAAACCCGCGAATGGCTCGACGCACTGGAGGCGGTGATCGCCCATGAAGGTGCCGGGCGAGCCCATTTCCTGCTCGAACAACTGATAGCGCTGGGCCGCCAGACGGGCATCAACATGCCCTACAGCGCCAATACCGAATACACCAATACCATTCCCGCCGACCAGCAACCGGTCACGCCCGGCGATTACGAGATGGAGCAGAAGATCCGCGACTACGCCCGCTGGAATGCGCTGGTGATGGTGCTGCGCGCCAATCGCGACGATTCCGGCCTCGGCGGCCACATCGCCAGCTACGCCTCGGCGGCGACGCTGTATGACATCGGCTTCAATCACTTCTGGCACGCGCCCTCGGAGAAACACGGCGGCGATCTGGTGCTGTCGCAGGGCCATTCGGCGCCCGGCGTGTATGCGCGCGCCTTCATGCTCGGCCGCCTGACGCAAGAGCAGATGGACAACTTCCGCCGCGAAGTCGATGGCAAGGGTCTGTCGAGCTATCCCCACCCGTGGCTGATGCCGGACTTCTGGCAGTTCCCCACCGTCTCGATGGGCCTGGGGCCGCTGCAGGCGATCTACCAGGCGCGCTTCATGAAATACCTGCAGCACCGCGCACTGATCCCCACCGACAGCCGCAAGGTCTGGGCCTTCATGGGCGACGGCGAGATGGACGAACCGGAATCGATGGGTGCCATCGGCATGGCCGGACGCGAACGGCTGGACAACCTGATTTTCGTCATCAACTGCAACCTGCAACGCCTCGACGGCCCGGTGCGCGGCAACGGCAAGATCATCCAGGAACTGGAATCCGATTTCCGCGGCGCCGGCTGGAACGTGATCAAGGTGATCTGGGGCAGCTACTGGGATCCCCTGCTGGCGCAGGACAAGGCCGGACTCCTGCGCCGTCGCATGATGGAATGCGTCGACGGCGACTACCAGACCTTCAAGTCCAAGGATGGCGCCTATGTCCGCGAGCACTTCTTCAACACCCCCGAACTCAAGGCCCTGGTCGCCCACTGGAGCGACGACGACGTCTGGCGCCTGAACCGCGGCGGCCACGACCCGCACAAGGTCCACGCCGCCTACGCCGCGGCGGTGGCGCACACGGGCCAGCCGACGGTGATCCTGGCCAAGACCATCAAGGGCTACGGCATGGGCGAAGCCGGCGAAGCACAGAACATCACCCATCAGCAGAAGAAGATGGGCACCACCTCGGTCAAGGCTTTCCGCGACCGCTTCAAGCTTCCGGTCCTGGACGCAGACCTGGAAAAGCTGCCCTACCTGACCTTCCCCGAGGGCTCGAAAGAACTCGACTACATGCGCGAGAAACGCATGGCGCTCGGCGGCTACCTGCCGTCGCGCCGGCGCAAGGCCGAAGCCCTGCCGGTGCCGCCCCTGTCGGCCTTCGATGCCTTGTTGAAGGCCGGCGGCGAAGGCCGCGAATTCTCCACCACCATGGCCTTCGTGCGCGGCCTCAACGTCATGCTCAAGGACAAGATCATCGGCAAGCGCGTGGTGCCGATCGTGGTCGACGAGTCGCGCACCTTCGGCATGGAAGGCCTCTTCCGTCAGATCGGCATCTGGAACCAGGACGGCCAGAACTACGTGCCGCAGGATGCCGACCAGATGATGTTCTACAAGGAAACCAAGACCGGGCAGATCCTGCAGGAAGGCATCAACGAGGCCGGCGCCATGGCCGACTGGATCGCCGCCGGCACCAGCTACTCGACCCACGGCGTGCAGATGATCCCGGTGTATGTGTGCTACTCGATGTTCGGCATGCAGCGCACCATGGACCTGGTGTGGGCCGCCGGCGATCAGCGCGCGCGCGGCTTCCTGGTCGGCGGCACCGCCGGGCGCACCACGCTCAACGGCGAAGGCCTGCAGCATGAGGACGGCCATTCGCAGGTGCTGTCCGGCACCGTGCCGAATTGCGTTTCCTGGGATCCGACCTTTGCCTACGAGGTCGCCGTGATCGTGCAGGACGGTCTGCGCCGCATGGTGACCGAGCAGGAGGACGTGTTCTATTACCTGACGGTGATGAACGAGAATTACGAACATCCGGCGCTGCCCGCCGATGCCGCCGCCGACATCCTCAAGGGCATGTACCAGTTCAGGAAGGGCGCGGCGTCCAACGGTCCGCGCGTGCAGTTGCTGGGTTCCGGCACCATCTTCATGGAGGCCCTTGCCGCCGCCGATCTGCTCAAGAGCGACTGGGGCGTCGAGGCCGATCTCTGGTCCTGCCCCAGCTTCAACGAACTGGCGCGCGACGGCCAGGACTGCGCCCGCTGGAACCTGCTGCATCCGACCCAGGCGCCGCGCGTGCCGCATGTCGCCGCCTGCCTCGCCGAAACGCGGGGACCGGTCATTGCCGCCACCGACTACATCCGCGTCTTTGCCGAGCAGATTCGCGCTCTGGTGCCGCGCCACTACACGGTGTTGGGTACCGACGGTTTCGGCCGCTCCGACACGCGCGAAAAGCTGCGCCACTTCTTCGAGGTCGATCGTTACTGGATCACGGTAGCCGCGCTGTCGGCGCTGGCCGACGACGGCCAGTTGGAAAAAACCAGGGTGGCCGAGGCGATCGCCAAGTACAGCCTCGATCCGAACAAGCCCAACCCGGTAAAGGTCTAAGCGTGATCCCCCACCCCTCGTTCCCCGCCCCACGGGCGGCGATGACCATGGTTCGCGGGCTTTGCCCGCTCCATTCAACTGACTTGCTGCCCCTTTGGGGCGGCCCTGCGGAGGCAGCATGGCCCAGATCGTAGAAGTGAAAGTTCCCGACATCGGCGACTTCAAGGATGTGCCCATCATCGAACTGCTGGTCAAGGTCGGCGACCAGGTGAAGGCCGAAGACTCGCTGATGACCCTGGAGTCGGACAAGGCCACGATGGACATTCCGTGCCCGGTTTCCGGCGTCGTCACCGAGTTGAAAGTGCAGGTGGGTGACAAGGTGGCCGAAGGTGTGCTCCTGGCACTGGTCAGTGTCGGCGCCGGCGCTGCGGCGGCGGTTGTCGCCGCGCAGCCCGCAGCCGCAGCCGCGACAGCGCCGCAGCCCCCGGCGGCGACACCGGCACCGGTCGTGTCAGCGCCGGCCGCAAGCGTCGCCGGCGCCGATTTCCGCCCCGGCGACACCGAACTGGTTCCCGCACAACCCCGCATCTCCATGCCAAGCCCGGCGGACCGCCTGCCCGGCCGGACAGCCCATGCCAGCCCCTCGGTGCGCCGCTTTGCGCGCGATCTCGGCGTCGATGTCGGCAAGGTAAGCGGCACGGGGCCCAAGGGACGCATCCTGCAAAGCGACGTCCAAGCCTGGGTCAAGGGCATCGTCAGCGGTGCAGCGACACCTGCGACGGCAGCGCCTTCCGGCGGCGGCCTCGACCTGTTGCCCTGGCCGAAAATCGACTTCGCCAAGTTCGGCACCATCGAGGTCCAGCCCCTGTCGCGCATCAAGAAGATTTCCGGCGCCAACCTGTCGCGCAACTGGGCCATGATCCCCGCCGTCACGTACCACGAAGACGCCGACATCACCGAGCTGGAAGCCTTCCGCCTGCAGGTCAACAAGGAGAACGAGAAGTCGGGCGACAAGTCGGCCGCCAAGCTGACCATGCTCGCCTTCCTCATCAAGGCCTGCGTCAAGGCGATGCAGAAGTACCCCGAGTTCAATGCCTCGATCGACGGCGACAATCTGGTCCTGAAGAAGTATTTCCACATCGGCTTCGCCGCCGACACGCCCAACGGCCTGATGGTGCCGGTAATCAAGAATGCCGACACGAAGGGCGTTTTCGAACTGGCGCGGGAAAGCGGCGAACTGGCGAAACAGGCGCGCGAAGGCAAGCTCAAGCCGGGCGACATGCAGGGCGCCTGCTTCACCATTTCCAGCGTCGGCGGCATCGGCGGCACCTACTTCGCGCCCATCGTCAATGCGCCGGAAGTAGCGATTCTCGGCGTCAGCAAGTCGGCGATGAAACCGGTGTGGGACGGCAAGGCCTTCGTCCCGCGCCTGACCCTGCCGCTGTCGCTCACCGCCGACCACCGTGTCATCGACGGCGCCCTGGCGACGCGCTTCAACGTCTATCTGGCGCAACTGCTGGGCGACATGCGGAGAAGCATGCTTTGACCACGCTCACCGTAGTCAAGAAGGGGGACATGGTCGCCATCGCCGGCGACGGTCTCACCACCTTCGGCGACACCCGCCTGGCGCGCAGCTACAAGGGCGAGCATGACAAGATCCTCGACATCGCCGGATCGTGGATCGGCATTTGCGGCTCGTCGGCGCACCACCTGGTGTTGCTGAGCGCGTTCTCCAAACTGGAAGACATCAAACTGGGTTCACGCATGGAGGTCTATGAAACCTTCCGCCGCCTGCATCCCATTCTCAAGGAACACGCCTTCCTCAATACCAAGGAAGACGAGGGCGACCCCTACGAGAGTTCGCAGATCACCGCGCTGATCGCCAACAGCACCGGCATCTACGGCGTCTATTCGTATCGCGAAGTGTTCCAGTTCGACCGCGTCTGGGCCGCCGGTTCCGGCCGCAACTTCGCCCTCGGCGCCATGCATGCGCTGTATGACAGCGACCTGCCGGCGGCGCGCATCGCCGAAGCCGGCGTCGCCGCCGGCATCGAATTCGACACCTCGTCCGGACCGCCGATCGTGGTCCATGAGATCAGACTGGAAGGAAAGTCATGAGTGACAGCGTAGAAGTGAAAGTACCCGACATCGGCGACTTCAAGGATGTGCCCGTCATCGAAGTCCTGGTCAAGGTCGGCGATACGGTCACGGCCGAGGATTCGCTGATCACCCTGGAGTCCGACAAGGCGACCATGGACGTGCCGTCGCCGGTTTCCGGCGTGGTCACCGAAATCAAGGTCAAGATCGGCGACAAGGTGGCGGAAGGCACGCTGGTGGCGGTTCTGAAAACCGGTTCAGCCACAGAGGCGCTTTGCGTACCTGGGATTCCGCTTCGCGGGCAGGTAACAGAGGTCACAGAGAAGGTCGTGTCAGCTCCGGCGCCCGCCATCTCTGCGGCGCCGAATACAGCGCCGGCGACTGGAAGCTACGCCGGCAAGGTCGATGTCGAATGCGAAATGCTGGTGCTCGGCGCCGGCCCCGGCGGCTATTCGGCCGCCTTCCGCGCCGCCGACCTGGGCATGAAGACCGTCATCGTCGAACGCTACGCAACGCTGGGCGGCGTCTGCCTTAATGTCGGCTGCATTCCGTCCAAGGCGCTGCTGCACGTCGCCGCCGTGATGGAAGAAGCGGCGCACGCCGACGAACTCGGCGTAAGTTTTGCCGCGCCCAAGGTCGACCTCGACAAGCTGCGCGCGCACAAGTCCAAGGTCGTCGCCAAGCTCACCACGGGCCTGGCCGGCATGGCCAAGGCGCGCAAGGTGGAAGTGCTGCGCGGCTACGGCCACTTCCTCGATGCCTTCCATCTTGAAGTAGAGGCGATGACCGGCGACGCCCAGGAAAAGACCGGGGCGAAGCAGGTGGTCCGCTTTCAGAAATGCATCATCGCCGCCGGCAGCGCAGCCATGCATCTGCCCTTCATTCCGAGGGACCCGCGCATCGTCGACTCCACCGGCGCCCTCGAACTGCGCTTCATGCCGCAGCGGATGCTGGTCATCGGCGGCGGCATCATCGGCCTGGAAATGGCCACCGTGTATTCCACGCTGGGCGCCCGCGTCGATGTGGTCGAGATGCTCGACAGCCTGATGCAGGGACCCGATCGCGACCTGGTCAAGGTCTGGGAAAAGCAGAATGCCGGGCGCTTCGACAAGCTCATGCTGAAGACCCGCACTGTCGCCGTCGAGGCCAAAGCGGACGGGCTCTGGGTTACGTTCGAAGGCGAGCAGGCGCCGGCCGAGGCGCAGCGCTACGACATGATCCTGCAGGCCGCGGGACGCAGTCCCAACGGCAACAAGATCGGTGCCGACCAGGCCGGCGTAATAGTGACCGAGCGCGGCTTCATCCCCGTCGACAGCCAGATGCGCAGCAATGTGCCGCATATCTTCGCCATCGGCGACATCGTCGGCCAGCCCATGCTGGCGCACAAGGCGGTGCATGAAGCGCACGTCGCGGCCGAGGCTGCCGCCGGGCAGAAGAGCCATTTCGATGCCAGCGTGATCCCCGGCGTCGCCTATACCCATCCCGAAGTGGCCTGGGTCGGCGTCGGCGAGGATGAGGCGAAGAAGGCCGGGCGCAAAGTCAGCGCGGCAAAGTTTCCCTGGGCCGCCTCCGGCCGCGCGATTGCCAACGGCGCCGACTACGGCTTTACCAAGCTGGTGTTCGACGCCGAAACCCATCGCGTCATCGGCGGCAGCATCGTCGGCCCCAATGCCGGTGACATGATCGGCGAAGTCGCGCTGGCCATCGAAATGGGTGCCGATGCGGTGGATATCGGCAAGACCATACATCCGCATCCGACCTTGGGCGAAAGCATCGGCATGGCCGCCGAGGTGGCACACGGCTCCTGCACCGACCTGCCGCCGATGCGGAAGCGCTGAAATTAGTTCTGCCGGTGGATTGAGCGCCTGCAGAAAGGCGGCGATGGCGGGACGGCAGGTGACGGCCATTGGCAGCCGGTCGAGGTGTCCATTCCATTTCGATAAATCTGGGTGATGGAAACAAGACTTGCTGTCCGGCTTTCGGTGATCAATTCGAGATGCTAACCGACTTCTCTCGACCTTCTTGGATGTCTGATGACATGTACATCGATTGTTGTGGGCCGCTCCTCAACCCTGAAGGCGCTGGTCGCGCTTACATCTTGGGCTTGACACGGCGGCCTCGACACCCGATTGCGGTAGCGTAGGCAACGACATGACTTTCGATCGGCTGACAAACAGGGCGGCGAGTACCCCCTTCATTACGCCGGCGTATCGCTTACGTGCATTGGGCCACCTTCTTGGTGACTGTCTTTTGATTCTTCTTCCCATCTTTGGCATCGTTGGACTTCTTCTCGTCTTTCGTGGCTGAGGCGGTTTTGGTGCTACTACCTTCATCCTTCTTCGTCTCTGACGCAGATTTGTCACCCGACAACGTCGAACTGGTGGTACCGGGCGTCGAACTGCTCGTTTCTCCGTAGGAACTGATTGCCCCTGAGGTGGAACCACTTGCACCAGAAGGCGCCGCAGAGGTGACCACAGGTATTGTGGTGCCTATTGGCGACGACGTGGTCGCAATTGGCTCTGCGCCGAAGCTACCCACGCTACCACCAACAGTCTGACCTATCGGAAGCAGTGGTAACACATTCGTGGTAGTCGAGGTCGTCGTAGGTGGTGGCGTCGCGGGAGGCGCGACCGCAACGGTGCTGCTTACTGGATTGCTGGATGCCATAGTGACCGCCGAATCCATGGCTTGGACGGTTGCGGCACTCGTCGCTGTCACGGCGGTAGCGACTATTGCCGTCACTGCTGATGGCAAGACAACCGTACAACCTGTTACCGTAGGGTCAGCCGTGCAGGTTGCAATGGATGGCAGAACAACTGAGCATCCTGCAGTCGTCGGAGCAGTCGTGCAAGTCCCGGTACTCGGTAGCACGACAGAACAACCAGCCGTTCTTGGATCAGCAGAGCAAGTCGCCAGCGTTGGAAGCACGATCGAGCATCCTGTTGTCGTCGGGTTTGATATACATTGCGACAGCGTCGGCGGAATTGGCGCGATTGATCCCCCTGTGGTGATGATGACCTTATTACCTGCGACTGAAAGGGAAGATTGATTGCCAACTGCCACGGTTGAAGTTGAGAAACTGCCCGAGATTGAGGCGGCGGTGATCACATCAAAGCTCTGGCCGGTCGGCAGATAACTATTGATGGTGCTCGCACTCAGGGTTCCGCCAAGGGTGGCGTTGCCCGATACCGCCAGTACGTCGTATTGCCCCGTAGTCGTACCGCCGACTTTGGTCTGGATGGTGCCGTTGTTGATCAGGTTGCCGGCAATATTGAGCGTTCCGGTGGTTGTCGCTGTCCCAGGACTGATGGTGCCGCTGTTGGTGAGTATGCCAGTGCTAGGAAAGTCACCGATGAAGAAGCTTCCGCTGCCCTTGATGATGCCGCTGGCGCCATTGGTGAATGTGGTGTCATACGTACCGATGCTGCTGCCTGCATCGATCTGGATGACACCGCTATTGGTGAGGTTGTGGAACTGCACGCCGCCAGCGGTGGCACGTAGCGTACCGTTATTGGTGAGTGTCCCCGGGGTGGCAATGAATAGCGTTGAACCTGCGGAATCTGCCGAGAGTGTCCCGTTGTTGATGATGCTGTCCGGGGTCGAGCCATAGCTGCCAACGACGAACCAGCCAGGGGTGGCCGCGCGCACGGTCACGCCACTGCCCACGGTTAGCGTCCAGCCCCCGGTGGCGTGCCAACTCGACGTCAGGTTGGGGCCGCCTGGCGAATTGAGAATGATCTCGCCGCTTCCGCCTATCGTCTGGGTGCCGTCCCAGTTCATGCCACTGGCGGCATTGGTAACACCATCTCCCAGATAGACCTTGCCGTTGCTCAACGTCAGTCCGTTCCTGATCGTCATGTTGCCGTTCGGATTCACCTGCAGGTTCCCCGCCAACGTCACGCCGTCAAGGGTGCCGCTGGTGCTCAGATATTTCGAGGTGCTGCCACTGGCGGTTGCCAGCGTGCCGCCTGTCACCGTGCCGACGATGTCGATGTTCCCCGTCGTGTTGTTCAGCGTCAGCGTGCTGCCGGCATTCGTTAGCGTCCCGGTCAGGCGCGTCGCACCGCCCGTGCCGACCAGATTGCCCAGATTGGCCGGGGTGTAGGTGCCGGCCAGATTCAAGGTGCCGGCCGATACGGCCAGGGTGCCTGTATTGGCCAACCCACCGTTCAGGTTCAGTGTTCCTCCCGCTGTGGTCAGTGTGCCGCCCACGGTGGTGTTGCGGGTCACGCTCAGCGATCCGCCCGAAACGCTCAGGGCGTTGCCGCTATTGATGGTGAGCGCACCGATCGTGTCGTTGCCGGTGCCATGGTTCACCGCGTAGCCGGCGTTGAGCAGAACATCGTCGGTCGTGCTGGGCAGGGTGATGCCCGTCCAGTTGCCGGCGTTGTCCCAGTTCAGCCCGCCGGCGGCGTTGGTGAAGGTCTTGGCTCCGGCGGAGTAGATCAGTCGTGCCGCTTCGTTTGCCGCCAGGTTGTAACCCACAGAGAATCCGCTTGGCTTATTCACCGTCGCGAAGGTACCCGACGACGTTCCGCCCGTCGTCAGGAAAGGCACGAAATCGAGGTTCGTCGGCAGATAACTATTGATGGTGCTCGCACTCAGGGTTCCGCCAAGGGTGGCGTTGCCCGATACCGCCAGTACGTCGTATTGCCCCGTAGTCGTACCGCCGACTTTGGTCTGGATGGTGCCGTTGTTGATCAGGTTGCCGGCAATATTGAGCGTTCCGGTGGTTGTCGCTGTCCCAGGACTGATGGTGCCGCTGTTGGTGAGTATGCCAGTGCTAGGAAAGTCACCGATGAAGAAGCTTCCGCTGCCCTTGATGATGCCGCTGGCGCCATTGGTGAATGTGGTGTCATACGTACCGATGCTGCTGCCTGCATCGATCTGGATGACACCGCTATTGGTGAGGTTGTGGAACTGCACGCCGCCAGCGGTGGCACGTAGCGTACCGTTATTGGTGAGTGTCCCCGGGGTGGCAATGAATAGCGTTGAACCTGCGGAATCTGCCGAGAGTGTCCCGTTGTTGATGATGCTGTCCGGGGTCGAGCCATAGCTGCCAACGACGAACCAGCCAGGGGTGGCCGCGCGCACGGTCACGCCACTGCCCACGGTTAGCGTCCAGCCCCCGGTGGCGTGCCAACTCGACGTCAGGTTGGGGCCGCCTGGCGAATTGAGAATGATCTCGCCGCTTCCGCCTATCGTCTGGGTGCCGTCCCAGTTCATGCCACTGGCGGCATTGGTAACACCATCTCCCAGATAGACCTTGCCGTTGCTCAACGTCAGTCCGTTCCTGATCGTCATGTTGCCGTTCGGATTCACCTGCAGGTTCCCCGCCAACGTCACGCCGTCAAGGGTGCCGCTGGTGCTCAGATATTTCGAGGTGCTGCCACTGGCGGTTGCCAGCGTGCCGCCTGTCACCGTGCCGACGATGTCGATGTTCCCCGTCGTGTTGTTCAGCGTCAGCGTGCTGCCGGCATTCGTTAGCGTCCCGGTCAGGCGCGTCGCACCGCCCGTGCCGACCAGATTGCCCAGGCCAGAGGTCGCGAAGTTGCCGCCGAGGTTAAGTGTGCCGCTGGCCACATTCAATGTGCCGTTGTTCGTCCAGTTTCCAGCCAGATTGATTGTTCCGCCATTTGAGCGGACCACGCCGCTTGCGGTATTTGTCCAGTCCGTCACATACAGGCTTATCGTCGATGAACCATCCGCCTGTATCGTGCCCTGGTTGATCAAAGTGTTCAGGTAACCAATCGTGCCACTGCCTGCACCATGGATCAGAACATTCGGACCGATGGTCAATAGGTAGGGGTTCGTGGCATACGGGTAATTAGGGTACGGCTCTACTGCATAGTTGTTGGCGCTCGTGCCCCCGAATACGACTTCGCCAAGTCCCCCTGTGGCCAGGAGTTGTGCGCCAACAGTGCCGCCACTCAGCCACGTATCAGATCCGGTGGAGGCAAGGGTGATCTTGTGTCCATTGGCAATTGTCAAGCTATTGTCATAGCGGAGAATCGCGCCATCACTGATGGTGGCATCGGCATCGAGTACCACGCTATCCAACCAGCCGGTCTGGTTGGTTGGTGCTAGCACTAGGCTTCCATCGGTCGAGGTCAGCGTGCCGCCCACGATTTTGCTTCCATTGAGCAGATTTAGCGGCCCGCCCCCAAACCTAAGTGCCCCGCCGTTGAGCGAAATGGCGCCGGTTAGATTGCTGGCCCCCCCCACGCTAGCGAGATTGGAATTCAATGTCAGGCCAGCGCCTGTCCCCGTGGCCGATATATCGGCACGGAGAGCGACATTGCGTGCCGCCGAGAGGGTCAGCGTCGTGTTGGCGGACCAGGCAATATTGTCATTGACGAAGACATCTCCATTACCAGCGGTTGCACCGCTACTGGATTGAAGGGTGACATTGCCGCTGCCCAGGTTCGTGGAAAGCGTGGCACCGGTAATATCGCCACCACTGGCGGCGATGGTGTAGTCGTTCGGATCAATGAGCCAGGTACCGCTGCTGCCGTGTGCCGCTGCCGTCGTGATGCGTGCCGAGTCCAGGACATGAACATGCGCCGCCGAAGTCTCAACAAAGCCGCCATTACCTGATCGGTTACCGCCGCGAGCACTAAGAGTGCCATCGATGGTGGATGATTCGTCGCCCCATACCAACACATTGCCGCCGGTGCCATTTTGACCCGCGTCTGCCTTGATCTCTGAAGCCGTTTCAAGCGTGACTGCCTTGCTCGCCTTGAGGAAGATGCGCCCACCGTCATTGACGACGCTGCTGGCGTTTAGGGTGCCACTGTTCCTGACGATAACGCCGGCGATGCCGATGCGCCCGGCCTCTGCCGTGATCTCGCCCAGGTTGGTCGCATTGCCCGCGGCACCGGTGATGTCCACCTTGACCCCAGGGGTGGCGCTGTCGATCAGGCTCACCGTGACGCCGGCCGCCAGAATGGTTTCGCCTTGCGGCGTGGTGATAAGGCCTTCGTTACTGACGTTGCTGCCCACAAGATACACGCTGCCGCCGGTCGGGGTCTTGATCTCGCCATGGTTGATAACGTATTTGGCCGTACCATCATTGATGAACAGATTGCGGCCGGCGAGGAAGTCTTGGTTGCGGATGTTCAGCGTACTGGCGACAAAGCCGGCAACATCGACCCGTCCGCCGGGGCCAACCATGATGCCGGCGGGATTGACCAGCCAGACCCGACCGTTGGAACTCAGCGTGCCGTAGATCGTCGTCGGGTCGTTGAGCAAGACCCGGTTGAGAACACTGGATGAGGTCGACGTCTGCAGGAAGCGCGTGGTCTCACCGGCGTTGATCGAGAACTTGTCCCAATTGATGATCGCGCCGTTGCTGTTGGTCACCGCCAGCACATTGCCGGTCTGGTTGAAACTGGCCGCACCATTGATCACTACCGGATTCACCGGATTGGCCAGGGCAGGAGCGATGATGAAGCACGTGGCAATAGACAGGACGAACAAATGCCGTCGCATCAGGAGGAGGGAACCTATCCACCCATCGGATCTATTACCGCGGCCTGACTTCGACAATGTCATGCTCCAATGCGAAAGCGCCCTTACTCAATCTTCGCAGCATACCCCTGAGGGAGTGAGGATATTAGCCAATACGGTTTGGTATATCAACGCACTTTGTCGCGACACTAGACGAAAGTAATAGCCTGCATCGGAAATCGGAGTAGGGATCATTGCCACTGTGCAGAAGGCGTTCGCAGGCGTGCGATGTGCGGGCCAAGGCGAACATTCAATATCAGTCTCGAGACGAACTTTGAAAGTTAGGTTGTTGCGGGTTGCCGATATGCGCGATCGATTGCCTTCTAGAGTCAAAACTGACGGCAACGGAGTCTCACTGAATGTCGGCAATGGAGCGGGGGCCGTGTCTGCTTAGGGTACTTAGGGTGAGTTCGCCAACGGCCGGTTCAGGGCACCAGAATTACGATGGCCGCTTTCTGGCAGCGAACGTGAAGAGATCTACTTCGGTTGTCGGCCAACAAGAGACACCCACCCCAGAAACTTATCGGTCCGCTTCAGACTGGTTGCAGCCTGATGATAAAGGCATCGCCAATGGCCGGTCCACTCAGATTGCTGCCGCTCAGCCTCGACCTGCTCGGGTGACTCTTGAGTGCCCTGAACGGACGGTGGCGAAAACCGGGAGCGGCCATTCGCCGGGAACCCTCGAAAATGAAAAGCTGCCACTCGCTATTCGTTAGTGATATTCTTCTCTGAACTTCGGCTATGCAGCGGTTCCGGTCATTGGCGATGACGTAGGAATGCGATTTGAGCGGCCGGTGTCAGGGGTCCACCAGCCGTTGCGACGACGCCGGCAGACTACCCAGAGCGAACAGACCGGAGTAGCATGATGCTAACGCGTCGTGTCCAGTGTTACTGCTAGACAAACCACACTTCCAACGGAAGATGCCCAGATGACTCCTCTGCGCCTCGAACGACACTCGCTCAAAACAAGAATCACCCTGTCCACG
>SESD01000030.1_pt1 | contig 81994 bp, 79 predicted proteins | sample 3171411 | NCBI WGS metagenome assembly SESD01 (sample SAMN06051880, study PRJNA518727) | freshwater metagenome | biome: subpolar coniferous forest; feature: holomictic lake; material: water; isolation source: holomictic Lake 442, 16.5 m depth | place: Canada: near Kenora, Ontario | collected...
CGCCTCGAAGTCGATGGCAGGCAGGGTGATCCCCGGGCGCCGTGGCGCCAATGCCGAATTCACCGGCCCCAGCACGATGTGCGACATGGGGGTATGGGCGACGAGGGCGATGAAAGCCAGGGTGAGCAGCCCGTGCAGCCACCACCAGGGCACGAAAGCGGGCAAGACCACATTCACCTGGCTGCCGACCAGACCGAATGTCACGGCCAGCAGCAGCAGGATATTCATGCCGGTAAAGCCGGGACGCGCTTTCCCCGCGGTGAGTCGCTCCGGCGGGAAAAAGCGGCGCAGCAACATGAACACGACACCGGCGAGCATCATGATCGCGGCCAGTTCCCGTCCGTAGTCGAGGAACCACAGACCGAAATCGATCACGTCGCCGAGGTAGGGGACGTACTGGGCGTGGGCGAAAAGCTCCAGCACGGCACCGAGCACCAGCAGCAGGTGCGCGATGCCGGAGGCCGGCCGCGTGAACAGGCGCGACAGCAGCAGGCCGCGCTTGAGCAAGGCGTCGCCGTTGATTTCCGCCGGCAGCGGCACGGCGCCCAGCGCGATTTGCCGGCGGATGCGGCGCAGCCCCACGGTCAGGCTGGCTGCGACCAGCACCACCACCACCAACATGACCGCGTACTTCATGGCCGCCTACCTAGCGCTTGAGTATTGCCGCCGTGGCATTGCCGCCGAGGCCGTTGGTCTGGCACAGGCCGACCTTGGCACCGGGAACCTGGCGCCCGCCCGACTGGCCGCGCAACTGCCAGGTCAGTTCGGCGATCTGCCAGACGCCCATGGCGGTGGTGGCCTCGCCGAAGGAGACGAAGCCGCCCGAGGGATTGATCGGCATGCGGCCCGTCGGCGCGTACTCGCCGGCATCCAGCAGGCGCTCGGCTTCGCCCGGCGCGCACAGACCCCACTCCTCCGGATAAGCCAGTTCGTAAAAGCAGCAATTATCCTGAAGCTCGGTAAAGCTGACATCCTTGGGACCGATGCCGGCCTGCTCGAAGGCCTTCAGCACCACGGCCTTCGACTCGGTATGGAAACTCGGGCCTGCGGGCACCGGACCGGACAGGCCGCGCGGCAAGGCATCGGAGAAGTCCACCGTGGCCACGGCACTGGTCGCGACCATGACCGGATTGGCCGAAAACTGTCGCGCCTTTTCCTTGGAGCAGATCACCACGGCCGCCGCGCCATTGGACACCGGGCAGATCTCGAACAGGCGCAGGGGATTGCTGACATAGGGCGAGGCCAGCACTTCGGCCAGGGACACTTCCTTCTGGAAACGGGCAAAGGGATTGTTCACGGAAATCTTGCGCGCCTTCACCACCACCTTGGCGAACTGCTCTTCCGTCGTGCCATAGTCGAACATGCGCCGCCGGGCCAGAGTGGACCAGAAGGACGGCCCGGGCATGCCCACGCAGCGCTGGCGCAGGAATTCCGGATCGTTGGGATCTTCCAGGCCCGAGGTCTGGATCATGCCCTTGGGCATCACTTCGCCGCCCACCACCAGCACCATGTCATGGATGCCGCCGGCCACCATCGAATAGCCGACATTGAAGGCATTGCCGCCGGCGGCGCAACCCGCCGACATGTTATAGACGGGAATACCGGTGGAGCCCATGTCCTCGACAACGTCGTTGCCATTCAACCCCCAGCCCTTGCCCCCGGAAAAACGGGAACTGGCGGCAGTCACGGCGCCGATCTGGCTCCAGGACACACCGGCATCCTTCAGGGCCATATCGACGGCATGGCGGCACAACTGGGTAACGGACTTGGTGCCGACGATATCGTCCCCGGTTTTGCCGAAGCGATGGACACCTACTCCCAGAACAGCAACTTCTTGCATTTGTATTCTCCTCGCCGCCTCAGACCAGTTTGAATTTCCAGGAGGTGTAAGCCTTGTCGTCCTCGTGATAGACGGGGGCGATCACCAGTTCCACCTTGGCGCCCACCTGGACTTTTTCCAGGGGATCCACCAGCTGGCCGACGATGCGCAGACCATTTTCCATATCGATCACGCCGATCACATAGGGCTTGAAAGGCTTGTCGAACTTGTGCGGCGGCGGCGGCGGGAAATCCGCCACCGAGTAGCTCCAGATCACGCCCTTGCCGCCGAACGCCGCATCTTCCATCTTCGATTCGGTGCAGCGCGGATTGTGGCAGGCCGAGGCCTTGGGGAAGTAGGGCGTGTTGCAGGTGACGCAGCGGTTGCCAAGCACCCGGGCGCCGCCTTCTTCCGTAAACAGCCCCGGTACGCAGGGCGAGCTTTGCTGACTCATTCCTCTCTCCTCAGGCCGCAGCGGCCTTGATCAATTCGGGCAATACCTGCAGGCAGTCGCCGACGATGCCGTAGCGCGCGTAGCGGAAAATCGCCGCATCGGCATCCTTGTTGATGGCGACGATGGTCTTCGCCGCGGAACAGCCGGCCATGTGCTGGCTGGCGCCGGAAATGCCCGCTGCGACGTAAAGACCGGGGCGCGTGATCTTGCCGGTGAGTCCCACCTGGCGCGAGGAATCGACCCAGCCGTCATCGACCAGGGGGCGCGATGCCGCCCACATGCCGCCGAGCTGGTCGGCCAGTTGCTTGACCAGGTCGAGATTCTGCGCGCTGCCCAGACCGCGGCCGCCGGCGACGACGATCTCGGCATCCTCCAGGCGCGGCCCCTCGGCCTTGGGCGAGGCGACGACACGGAAACGTTCCGCCACCGCGGCGAGATCGACACTGATCGAATTCTTCCGCGCCGGCACGGGCTGCGCCACTTCCTCGGCGCGCAGCGAGGTCGTCACCACGGCGATGATATTCACCGCAGCCGCCATGTGATAGACCACATGCGTGTCGCCGCCGAAGGCGGTCGCCGTGACGTCCATGCCGTCACCGCTCTTCGCCACGGCGAAGGCGTTCATCACCACCGGTACGCCGAGACGGCCGGCGAGCAGGGGCACGACGGTTCGCGCTGCGGTGTTCTGGTTGAAAATCAGCGTCTGCGGCGCGCGCTGCGCGCAATACTGGCTGAGGGCGGCGACCACGGCGTCATTGCCGTAAGCGGCAAGTTTTGCATCGCTGATCACATCCAGCACGGCCACGCCGTAACGCGCGGCTGTCTCTTCGGCAGCGGCGGCGACCCCGCCGATCACCAGCCAGCTCAGCTCGGCAGCCGATTCCGCGGCCAGCTTGCGCGCCAGGGTCAGGCCCTCGACGCCACCGCCTTCAAGCGCATCGCCCCAGGAACAAAATACAACGCTCATGTCTGTCTATCCTCCATGGATGTCACCTGCTCGCGGCGATTCATTTGCCGAACTCCTGACGCACGACGCGGCGCAACAGCTTGCCCGTCTCGTTGTAGGGCAATTCCGCCTGGAAATTGATGGCCGCCGGCACCCGCGAGGAGCGCAGCCGGGTCTTGACCCAGTCCTGCAGTTCGCTCACGGTGACCCCGGCCTTGTCCTTGAGCACGATGGCGGCTGCCACGGCTTCGCCCCATTGCGCATCGGCAATGGCCACCACGGCAACATCGGCCACCGCCGGATGCTCCAGCAGCACATCTTCGATCTCGCCCGGGGAGATGTTCTCGCCGCCCCGCACAATGACGTCATCATCACGCCCCTCGAGAAAGAGGAAGCCTTCGGCGTCGAGCGAACCGCGATCCCTGGTCGGAAACCAGCCCTCGGCGTCGAGCTGGCTGCCCGACCCGTGGTATTCGCCGGCAACCTGTCCGCCGCGGACAAAGATCAGACCGGACTGGTCGGCGCCGAGAACATTGCCATCGTCATCGCGGATCTCCATCTCGATGGCGGGAAGCGGCCGCCCCACGCTGCCCAGACGCCGCCGTACTGCGGGATCGCTGCTGCCGGCCGCCGCGCGATGCTCGTCCGGCCCGAGCAGGGCAATGGTGGAACTGGTTTCGGTCAGGCCGTAGGCATTGGTAAAGTCGGCCTGCGGCCAGAGGCGAAGCGCTTTCTCGATCACCGGCAAGGGCATCTTGCCGCCGCCGTAGGCAATGGCGCGCAAGGCCGGCAGTGCGGCCGCGGCACCGCTCTCGACTTCCTCGACGACGCGCGCCAGCATGGTCGGCACCAGGAAGACGTTGCTGACGTTTTCCTCGCGGCACAGGCGCAGCCACTCGCGCGCCTCGAAATTCGGCATTTGCACCATGCGCCGGCAGGCGTAGGTGGAACTCAGCACCGCCGAAATGCCGGCAATGTGATATGGCGGCACGGTCACCAGGATGGCGTCTTCCTCGGCGGCCGAGCCGAACTCCACCGTACCGAGAATGTAGGACATCAGGTTTTCGTGACGCAGCAAAGCCGCTTTCGGCTTGCCGGTGGTGCCGCTGGTGAATAGCTGGATGGCGACGTCGCCGGGTTCGCCATCGGCCGTCATGACGGCGGCGGGCGCAGCGCGGCAGGCGGCGAGGAAGTCAGCGGTGAGCACCGGCTGCACGGCAGCGGGCAGCGTCAATGGTTTGGCGTACTCGGCGCCGATGATCAGCAGCGCCGGGGCAATGCGTTCCAGCAGGGCTTCCATCTCCTGCGCCGTCAGGCGGTAGTTGATCGGCACATACGGCACGCCGGCGTAGGCCGCGGCAAAAATGGCGACCGGTACGGCAACGCTGCTGATGTCGATCAGACCCAGGTAACCGCAGCCGCTGGCAGTGATCTTTGCCGCCGCCGCCCAGGACGCCCGCTGCAGTTCGGCGTAGGTCAGGGATTCGCCGCCCGACTTGACGGCAACGCGGTCGGGGTAAGTCTCCGCCGCCATTTCCAACAGCATGACCAGATTCATGGTCCGCCTTCTCTCAGTCGGACGAAGGAAGCGCCTTCGCCTGCTTCACCGTGAGGGCCTGACCGTTTGCCCGTATGGCACCCTTGCCGCCCTTGGTGCACAGCACTTCGATCGTGTCCGCGGCATCGACGTAGCGCTTGCCCACCAGGCAGCCGTTGTCTTCGGCCGCCGGCAGGGCCGCTGCCGCATCGCGCGTTGCCGCCATGGCGATCATGGGCTGACCGCCGCAGCTCAGCTGGCATTCGCCGGCCGGAACCTTGATCACCATGACTTCGGCATCGCATACGGCACTTTTCATGCGCGTGCCCGCTTTCAGCATATTCATGGACTTGCTCCCACTTAATCGAGTATGGGCCGGATTATGTTGGTCTGCACCGCTTCCGGCTTCGTCCGAGTGGACGATAACCACAACGGCAAAAAAAGCGGGCGCTGCAAGCGGCCTTGCGCTAGTCCCTCTGGACGATGCCCGCGAAACCCGCCACGATGAGAATCGAACAGGAATCAGGGATAGCCCGAATCACACTTTGACAGCGACAAGCCCATGAACAAACAACTCTCTTTGTCCCAAGTCGTTTCCCGGCTTGCCGATGGCATGACCGTGGGCATCGGCGGCTGGGGGCCGCGGCGCAAACCCATGGCCATCGTGCGCGAGATACTGCGCTCCGACCTGAAGGATCTGACCATCGTCGCCTATGGCGGCCCCGAGGTCGGCATGCTCTGCGCCGCCGGCAAGGTGAAGAAGCTGATTTTCGGCTTCGTCACCATGGATGCGCTGCCGCTGGAGCCCTATTTCCGCAAGGCGCGGGAGAGCGGCGGCCTGGAGGTCATGGAACTGGATGAAGGCATGTTCGAGTGGGGCCTGCGCGCCGCCGGCATGCGCCTGCCCTTCCTGCCGACACGCTGCGGCCTCGGCACCGACGTCGTCAGGCGCAATCCCGGATTGCAGATGATCACCTCGCCCTACCCTGACGGCGAAGTCCTGCTGGCGATGCCGGCGCTGAAACTGGATGTCGCGCTGCTGCACGTCGATGTCGCCGACAAGCTCGGCAACACCCTGATCACGGCCGCCGATCCGCTCTTCGACCACCTCTTCGCCCGTGCCGCCGATGCCTGCTACGTCAGCACCGAGAGGCTGGAAGACAAGTTTGCGCTCTCCGGCGACGAGGCGCGCTTGAACTATTTCGAGCGCTATCTGGTGAAGGGCGTGGTGCATGCGCCCGGCGGCGCCCACCCGACCTATTGCGGCAAGAACTACGGCTGGGACATGGACCATTTGAAGAAATACAACGCCAGCGCGACGGAAGAAGGCGGCTGGGACAAGTATTGCGAGGAATTCATCCGCTGCGGCGAGGAGCAGTACATCGCCCGCAACGGCGGCATGGAGCGCATCGGCAAGCTGCGCACACCCATATTCTGAGGTGACCGAGACATGACTCAAGCTACCGATTGCACCCTGGCCGAACTGATGATCGTCGCCTGCTCCGAAGCCTGGCGCGGCGACGGCGAACTGCTGGCCTCCGGCATCACCACCGTGCCGCGCCTCGGCGCCAGCCTGGCCAAGCTCACGCATACGCCGGAACTGCTGATGACCGACAGCGAAACCTATCTGGTCTCCGAGCCGGTGCCGCTCGGCCCGCGCGGCGACTACGTGCCCAGGTTCGAAGGCTACATGAGCTTCGAGCGCGTCTTCGAATGTGTCTGGGGCGGCAAGCGCCATGCCATGATCGGGCCGACCCAGATCGACCGTTTCGGCCAGGCCAACCTGTCCTGCGTCGGCGGCGACTACGCCAAGCCGAAGTCGATGGTGCTGGGCGTGCGCGGCCTGCCGGGCAACAACATCAATCACCCGAATTCCTACTTCGTGCCCAATCACGGCCCGCGCGTCTTCGTCGCCAACGAGGTGGACATGGCCTCCGGCCCCGGTTACAACCCGGCGCGCTTCGAGCCCGGCATGAAGAATGATTTCATCGACCTGCGCCTCATCGTCAGCGACCTCTGCGTCATGGACTTCAAGGGCCCGGACCATGCCATCCGCGTCAAGTCGCTGCACCCCGGCGTCAGCTTCGAGCAGGTCCAGGCGGCCACCGGATTCCCGCTGCTGAAGGCCGCTGACATGGGCGAAACGCCCCTGCCGAGCGCAGAACAGTTGGAGATCATCCGCCGCCTCGATCCGCACAACATGCGTGGTGCCGTGATCAAGGGCAACCCGCCCGCCATCCGTCCGGCCGGCGCATCATGAGCACGCCGGTGCTGGAAGGCTGGTTCAGCGACGCCGGCGGACAGGCGCATCTGATCGGCAGCCGCTGCTGCAAGTGCGGCACCTACTACTTTCCCAAGGCGGGCAATTTCTGCCGCAATCCCGATTGCGACGGTACCGAATTCGAGGATGCGCCGCTGTCGCGCAGCGGCAAGCTGTGGTCGTATACCAACGCCTCCTACCAGCCGCCCGCGCCCTACATCGCCGCGGAGCCCTTCATTCCCTTCGCCATCGCCGCCGTCGAACTCGAACGCGAGCGCATGGTGGTGCTCGGCCAGGTGATCAGCGGCGTCGGCGTCGACGCATTGCAGGTGGGCATGCCCATGGAACTGGTGATCGAGACCCTGTCGGTCGAAGCCGGCGGCGAAAAGACCGTGTGGAAATGGAAGCCTGTTGCGGAGCAAGGCTCATGAGCAGAGACATCGCCATCCTCGGCGTCGGCATGCACCCCTGGGGCAAATGGGGTCGCAACTTCGTCGAATACGGCGTCGCCGCGGCACGCGCCGCGCTGGCCGATGCCGGCGTCAAGTGGCGCGACATCCAATTCGTCTCCGGCGCGGCGACCATCCGCAACGGTTATCCCGGCTTTGTCGCCGGCGCCACCTTCGCCCAGGCCCTGGGCTGGCAGGGCGCAGCGATCAACACTTCCTACGCCGCCTGTGCCTCCGGCTCGCAAGCCCTGGCGGCGGCGCGCGCCGCCATCCTCGCCGGCAACGCCGAGGTCGCCCTGGTAGTCGGCGCCGACACCACGCCGAAAGGCTTCCTGGCGCCTGCCAAGGGCGAGCGTCCCGACGATCCGGACTGGGTGCGCTTTCGCATCGGCATTACCAACCCGACCTATTTCGCGCTGTATGCCCGCCGCCGCATGGCCCTCTATGGCGACACGCTGGAGGACTTCGCCGCGGTAAAGGTGAAGAACGCCGAGCACGGCTTCAGCAATCCCAACGCCCGCTACCGCAAGAAGTTCAGCGCCGCCGACGTCGCCGCCTCGGCCATGGTCGCCGATCCGCTGCGCCTGATGGACATCTGCGCCACCTCCGACGGCGGCGCCGCCCTCATCGTCTGCAGCCTCGACTACGCCAAACGCATGGGCAAGGCCAACGCACCGCGCATCGCCGCCATATCCACGGTAACGCCGAGCTTCGCCTCGGAAGTGCTGGAGATGCCCGACCTCGCCACCGACTCGGCCGTCGTTGCCGAGCCGCACCGCTATCGCGCCGCCCTGCCCGCCCGCGCCTACGAAGATGCCGGCATCGGCCCGGAGGACATCAATGTCGCCGAGGTCTATGACTTGTCGACGGCGCTGGAACTCGACTGGTACGAGGACCTGCAACTGTGCAAGCGCGGCGAAGGCGCCCTGCTGCTGCGTTCCGGCGCCACCCGCCTCGGCGGTCGCGTGCCGGTCAATCCTTCCGGCGGCCTGGCGTGCTTCGGCGAGGCCGTGCCGGCCCAGGCCCTGGCCCAGGTCTGCGAACTGGCCTGGCAGATGCGCGGCGAAGCCGGCGTACGCCAGGTGCCGGGCGCATCCGCCGGCATCACCGCCAACCAGGGCCTGTTCGGACACGGCTCCTCGGTCATCGTCAAGCGTTGAGGAATAATGATGAGTGATTTTCTGCATACCCCGGCCTGCGAAATGCTCGGCTGCCGTTACCCGATCATCCAGACCGCGATGGGCTGGGTCGCCGATGCCCGCATGGTGGCGGCAACCTGCAACGCCGGCGGCTTCGGCTTTCTCGCCGGCGCCGTCATGTCGCCGGCCGAAGTCGACGCGGCAATCGCCAAAACCAAGACCCTGACCGATCGCCCCTTCGGCCTGAACTTCCACATGTTCCAGCCCGGCGCCCAGCAAATCGTGGACCTCGCCATCAAGCATCGCGACCGCATCCGGGCCGTCAGCTACGGCCGCGGCCCGGACAAGAAGATCATCAAGCGCTTTCGTGACGCCGGCATCGTCTGCATGCCCACCGTCGGCGCCGTCAAGCACGCCGTCAAGGCCATCGAACTGGGCGCCGACCTGGTCACCGTGCAGGGTTCGGAGGGCGGCGGCCACACCGGCAGCGTACCCACCACCATTCTCCTGCCGCAGGTGCTGGACGCGGTCAAAGTCCCGGTGCTGGCGGCCGGCGGCTTCTACGACGGACGCGGACTGGCCGCAGCGCTGGCCTTCGGCGCCGCCGGCATCGCCATGGGCACGCGCTTCCTGATGACCGCCGAATCGCCGGTGCCGGCGACAACGCTGGCGCGCTACCTTGAGGCCAAGGATGCCGCAGGCATACGCGCATCGACCGCCCTCGACGGCATGCCGCAGCGCATGATCGACAACGAGTTCCTGCTGCATCTGGAAAACGCCGGCGCCTTGAGCCGCCTGATGCTCGCTCTGGGCAGTGCCTGGAAGTTCAAGCAGCGCACCGGCATGAGCGTGGCCGACATGCTGAAGACCGCGCTGAAGGCGCTCAAGGACGAAGACATGGGCATGGCCCAGACCCTGATGGCGGCCAACGCACCGGTGATCATCCAGCGCGCCATCGTCGAGGGCAAGCCGGCCGAGGGCGTGCTGCCCAGCGGCCAGGTTGCCGTTGCCATCAACCAGTTGCCGCCGGTGGCCGAAATGATCGCCGCCATGGTGGATACCGCGCGCGCCCGTGTCGCCGCGCTGGCTTAGGAGAATGACATGACAGAGGACAGAAAGCCCCCCTTCCGGACGGTCATCGAGTCCGGCATCGCCGAATTGATCATCGACAAACCTCCGGTCAATGCGCTGGACAGCGCCGAGTGGCACGCCTTGGCACGCGAAATCGACGCCCTCGGCAAGCAGCCCGAGGTGCGCGTCATCGTCATCCGCGGCGAAGGTCGCGGCTTCTGCGCCGGCGTGGACATCAAGGAATTGAACAACCATCCCGACCGCATCGTCACCGTCAACGCCGGCAACTACGAAACCTTCCGCGCCGTGCATCGCAATCCCGTGCCGGTGATCGCAGCCGTGCATGGCTTCGTGCTCGGCGGCGGCATCGGCATCTGCGGCGCCGCCGACGTGGTGATCGCCTCCGAATGCGCCAGCTTCGGCCTGCCCGAGGTGGACCGCGGCGCCATGGGTGGCGCCGCCCACCTGTCGCGCATGTTCAGCGTGCAGAAGGTGCGCTACCTGTTTTTTACCGGCGAGATGATCTCGGCCGCCGAAGCCTACCGCCTCAACGCCATCGAGCGTGTGGTGAAGCGCGAGGACTTGCGTGCCGCGGCGATGGAGATCGCCGCCAAGATCGCCGCCAAGAGCCCGGCCATGATCCGCATCGCCAAGGAAGCGCTGAACGGCATCGAGGACGGCAACCTCGAAGACAAGTACCGCTGGGAGCAAGGCTTCACCCTGCAGGCCTACATGAGCCCGGATTCCGCCAAGACCCGCGAGGCCTTCGTCGCCAAGCGCGATGCCAAGTTCTAACGCTCATGATCGCTGAAGATCACCCGCTGGTGATGAAACATGCGAAAGGCCAATTAAAGGCCCGCCCCTCCCATCCTCCCCTCGCGGGGAGGCTTTTAGTCAGCTCGCTTCGCTCGACTACCACCAGTCGCTCCGAACGAGTTGTTTCACGCTAAGGCCTGAGCAATGAAGCTGGAATACACGGATCAGCAGCGCGCCTTTCGTGCCGAAGTCCGCGCCTGGCTGGAGGCAAACGTGCCGACCAAGCCACTGCAGAGCTTCGACACCGCTGAAGGCTTCGAGCAGCACCGCGCCTGGGAGCGCACCTTGTCCACCGGCAACTGGAGCATGGTCACCTGGCCGCGCCAGCTGGGCGGCCGCGGCTGCGACCTGATCGAATGGCTGATCTTCGAAGAGGAATACTGGCGCGTGCGGGCGCCGCTGCGGGTCAACCAGAACGGCATCTTCCTGCTCGGCCCCACCCTGATGGAATACGGCAGCGAGGCGCAGAAGCAGCGCTTCCTGCCCTGCATGGCCACCGGCGAGCACATCTGGGCCCAGGGCTGGTCGGAACCCGGCGCCGGCTCCGATATGGCCGCCATCCGCACCAAGGCCGTCCGCGACGGCGACCACTACGTCATCAACGGCCAGAAGATCTGGGCCACGCGCGCGGTCTATGCCGACTGGCTGTTCGGCCTGTTCCGCAGCGATCCCGACTCGCAGCGCCACCACGGCCTCTCCTTCATCCTGCTGCCGCTGAAGACGCCGGGCATCACGGTGCGGCCGATCGCCCAGTTGAACGGCCAGGCCGGCTTTGCCGAGATTTTCTTCGACGACGTCCGCGTCCCGGTGGAAAACCGCCTGGGCGATGAAGGTGCAGGCTGGAACATCGCCATGTCCACCGCCGGCTTCGAACGCGGGCTGCTGCTGCGCTCGCCGGCGCGCTTCCAGGCCACCGCCGAGTCCCTGATCAAGCTCTACCTCGCGAACCGCGACAGCGCCGACCGCGACCCGGCCCTGCGCGACGCCGTGATGCGGGCCTGGATGGAGGCCGAGGCCTACACCCTCGCCACCTACCAGACCGCCAGCCTGCTCAAGGCGGGTTCGCGCATCGGCCCCGAATCGAGTACCAACAAGATCTTCTGGTCCGAGATGGACCGGCAGATGCACGAAACCGCACTGGCCATACTCGGCGCCCGCGCCGAACTGATGCCGCATGCGCCGGACGCCGGCGACGTCGGCCAGTGGCTGGACGGCTTCCTCTTTTCCACCGCCGGCAGCATCTACGCCGGAGCCAACGAAATCCAGCGCAACATCATCGCCGAACGCATGCTTGGCATGCCGCGCTGAGGACAGAACCATGGACTTCACTTTCAGCGACGACCAGCGCACTCTGCGCGACGCCATGCGCGACTTCCTCGCCGTCGAGGCGCGGCCTGAATTGCAGCGGCAACGCTGGCAGACGACGGACGGACGACCCGCCGAACTCTGGCGCCAATTCGCCGAGCAGGGCCTGACCGGACTATCCGTACCGGAAGAGGCCGGCGGCCTCGGCCTGGGCGACACCGACTGGGTCTTGATGGCCCAGGAACTCGGCTATTGCGCGGTCGATGACAGTGTCGTGGATAGCTGCTGGATCGCGGTTGCGCTGTTGCGCGGCCTGCCTCAGGAACATCCCTTGCGCCAGCCCTGGCTGGAGAAAATTGCGACCGGCCAGGCGCGCATCGCCGTCGGCCACCGCATCAATCCGCTGGTCGCCGATGCCCACGTCGCCCACCTGCTGCTGCTGGAACACAACGGCGCCCTGCACGCGCTTGACCCGCAGTCGGTCAAGCTCACCGCCAACGACAGCGTCGATCCGGCGCGCCGGCTGTTCCGCGTTGACTGGACGCCGACGGCCGCGAACTGCCTGCTCGACGCGCCGGCAGCGGCGCCCTTGTGGCAGGCAGCGCTCGACCGCGGCGCCCTCGCGACCGCGGCACAGATGCTCGGCCTGAGCAAGCGCATGCTCGACCTCGCCATCGCCTACACCGCCGAGCGCAAGCAGTTCGGCAAGGTCCTGGGCAGCTTCCAGGCCGTCAAGCACCTGCTCGCCGACGTCGCCGTGAAGCTCGAATTCGCGCGCCCCGTCGCCCATCGCGCCGCCTACGCCCTGAGCAACGGCCGCCCGGCGTCAATACACGTCTCCCACGCCAAGCTGGCGGCGACCGAAGCCTCGGCCCTGGCGGCGAAGAACTGCATGCAGGTGCATGGCGCCATGGGCTACACCTGGGAACTCGACCTGCAGATGTACATGAAGCGCGCCTGGGCGCTGGCCGGCGCCTGGGGTGACCGCAGCTTCCACAAGGCACGCGTTGCCGATGCCATGCTCAAGCCCGGAGCGCCGCTCGGCCCCGGTTCAACTTTTACTGATTGAGAGTCCCAACATGTCCGAAGCCTATATCGTCGATGCCCTGCGCTCGCCCACCGGCAAGCGCAAGGGCAGTCTCGCCGCAGTGCACGGTGCCGACCTCGGCGCCCATGTCATCAAGGCCATGGTCGAACGCAACCCGATCCCCTCCGAGGACTACGACGACGTCATTTTCGGCTGCGTCGACACCATCGGCGCCCTTGCCGGCGACATCGCCCGCACCTCCTGGCTGGCCGCGGGACAGGCGATGAGCGTGCCCGGCACCACGATCGACCGCCAGTGCGGCTCGTCGCAGCAGGCCGTGCATTTCGCCGCCCAGGCGGTGATGAGCGGCACCCAGGACGTAATCCTCGCCGGCGGCGTGCAGACCATGAGCGCGATTCCGATTTCCTCCGCCATGCTGGCCGGCCAGCCGCTCGGCTTCACCACGCCCTTCGCCCAGAGCAAGGGCTGGCAGGCGCGCTTCGGCGATGCTCCGGTGAACCAGTTCTATGCCGCGCAGCGCATCGCCGACCACTGGAACCTGTCGCGCGCCGACCTCGAAGCCTTCTCCCTGGAAAGCCACAACCGGGCGCTGCGCGCCATTGCCGAGGGTCGCTTCGACCGCGAAGTGGTGCCCTTCGGCGAATTCAGGATGGATGAAACGGCACGCCAGTCGACGCTGGAAAAAATGGCGACGCTGGAGCCGGTCGATCCCACCTACCCCAAGATCACCGCCGCCGTGTCGAGTTCCACCTGCGATGCCGCCTCGGCCGTGCTGGTCGTCTCCGAGGCCGCGCTGAAGCGCTACAACCTCAAGCCGCGGGCGCGCATCCATCACATCAGCGTGCTCGCCGACGATCCGATCTGGCACCTGACGGCGCCGATTGCCGCCACCGCCCGCGCCCTGAAGAAGGCCGGCATGAAGATCGAGGACATCGACCTGGTCGAGATCAACGAGGCCTTCGCCTCGGTGGTCATGGCCTGGCTCAAGGAAACCGGCTACCCGCACGCCAGGACCAATGTCAACGGCGGCGCCATCGCCTTGGGCCACCCGCTCGGCGCCAGCGGCACCAAGCTGATGACCACCCTGCTCCACGAACTCGAGCGCACGGGCGGCCGCTACGGCCTGCAGACCATGTGCGAGGGCGGCGGTCAGGCCAATGTCACCATCATCGAACGTCTCGGCTGAGGAATACACCATGGGAATCTGCAAGGACCGCACTGTCATCATCACCGGCGCCGGCGCCGGCCTCGGCCGCGCCTACGCGCTGGCGCTGGGCGCCGCGGGCGCCAATGTCATCGTCAATGACATCCGCGCCGAAGCGGCACAGGCCGTGGTCGACGAAATCGTCGCCGCCGGCGGCCAGGCGCTGGCCAGCAGCGAGGACATCACCCGCCTGGCGACGGCGCAAAAGATCGTCGATGCCGCGGTCGCCCGCTTCGGCGAAGTCCATGCCGTGGTCAACAACGCCGGCGTGCTGCGCGACCGCATGTTCATCAGCCTCAGCGAAGAGGACTGGGACGAGGTCATGCGGGTGCACCTGAAGGGCCACTTCTGCCTCGCCAACGTCCTCGCCAAGCGCTGGCGCGACCAGTCGAAGGCGGGCGTCAAGCTCGACACGCGCATCATCAACACCAGTTCCGGCGCCGGCCTGGCCGGCTCCGTCGGCCAGTCGAACTACTCCGCGGCCAAGGGCGGCATCGCCACCCTGACCCTGGTGCAGGCGGCCGAGCTCAAGCGCTACGGCGTCACCGCCAATGCCCTGGCGCCCTCGGCGCGCACCGCCATGACGCTGCAGGGCATGCCGGACATGGTCAAGCCGCCGAGCGACGGCAGTTTCGATTTCTGGGATCCGGCCAACGTCGCCGCCACCGTGGTCTGGCTGGTCAGCACGCTCTCCAGCCACGTCACCGGCCGCATGTTCGAACTCGGCGGCGGCAAGATCTCGGTCTGCGACGGCTGGCGCCCCGGCCCGCTGCGCGACAAGGGTGCGCGCTGGGAACCCGCCGAACTCACGGCGGTGATCGACCAGCTGATTGCCGAAGGCGTGCCGCCGCAAAAAGTCTACGGCAGCTGATCGCAGCCATGGATTTCGCGCTCAACTCCGACCAGACGATGATCCGCGACACGGCGGCGGCGTTTCTCGCCGACGCCTCGTCCTCGGCTGCCGTGCGCGCGGCCATGGCCGGCGCATCCGGCTTCGACGCCAAGGTCTGGCAGACCCTGGCGCAGGAACTGGCGTGGTGTGCCACCGCCATCCCGGAAGAATACGAAGGGCTCGGCCTGGCCTGCTTCGAGACCGTGCTGCTCGCCGAGCAATGCGGCCGCTTCCTGCTCTGCGCCCCCTACTTCGCCACCGCCTGCCTGTCGGTGCCGGTGCTGCTCGAAACCGGCAACGCCGCCGCCTGCGGGCGCTACCTGCCGCAGATTGCCGGCGGCACCCTGACCGCGACCACGGCCTTGTCCGCCACCGGCCTCGACTGGCAGCCCGGCAAGGTCGCGGCTGCAGCCATCCGGCAGGACGACCACTATCTGCTCAGCGGCGCCTACCGGCAGGTCATCGACGCCGCCACCGCCGGCCTGCTGTTGCTGCCGGCGCGCCTGCCCGGCGGCGAAACGGCGCTGTTTGCGGTGTCCGCCACGGCCGCCGGCCTGAGTGCAACAACCCACGACACCTTCGACCGGACGCGCCGCACCGGCGCCGTCAAACTGGACCAGGTGCGTGTCGACGCCGGGGACATGCTCGCCTGCGGCGAAGCGCTCGACAAGTCGATGCAGCGCGCCTGCGCCGGCGCCGCCATCGCGCTGGCCGCCGAGCAGGTCGGCGGCGCCCAGGCCTGCCTCGACATGACCCTGGCCTACATCGCCGAGCGCAAGCAGTTCGGCCGCAGCATCGCCTCCTTCCAGGCCATCAAGCACCGCTGCGCGGAAATGATGGTGCGCATCGAGGCCGCCCGCTCGGCGGTCCATGGCGCAGCGCGACAGGCGGCGACCCGGCCCGGCGACGCGGACCTGACCCTGGAGGCCGCATGCGCCAAGGCACTGGCGTCCGATGCCTACTTCTACTGTGCCCAGGAATCGATCCAGCTGCATGGCGGCGTCGGCTTCACCTGGGAATATGACCCGCACCTGCACTTCAAGCGCGCCCAGGCCGGCGGACACTGGCTCGGCAGCAGCGACGAGTTGCGCGAGCGTGTCGCCGCCAACCTGCTCGGAGCACTCTGACCATGAGCGAGGACAACGCCGCCTTCCGTGCCGAAATCAGCGGCTGGATGCAGGACAACCTGCAGGGCGAATATCAATGCCTGCGTCATCGCGGCGGCCCCGGCGACGAGGATGCCCATCCCGAACTGCGCAAGCAGTGGGAACAGCACCTGGCCAGGGCGCGCTGGACCTGCGTCGGCTGGCCGGAACAGTACGGCGGACGCAACCTGACGCCGGCGCAGCAGGTGATTTTCCACGAGGAATATGCCCGTGCCGGCGGCCCCGGCCGCGTCGGCCACCTCGGCGAAACCCTGATCGGGCCGACCCTGATCGCCCTCGGCAGCGAAGAGCAGAAACAGCGCTTCCTGCCCGGCATCGTCGCCGGCACCCAGTACTGGTGCCAGGGCTACTCCGAACCCAACGCCGGCTCCGACCTCGGCAACGTGCAGACCAAGGCGCGCCAGGATGAAGCCGGCGGCGACTGGATCGTCGACGGGCAAAAGGTGTGGACCTCGCTCGCCCACGAGTCGCAGTGGGTGTTCGTGCTGGCGCGCTGCGAACCCGGCTCGAAGGGAAACAAGGGGCTGATCTTCCTGCTCATGCCGCTCGACCAGCCCGGCATCGAGGTCCGCCCGATCAAGCAACTGACCGGCACCTCCGAATTCAGCGAGGTCTTTTTCGACGGCGCCCGCGCCCGCAACGCCGATGTCGTCGGCGCGCCGGGGGCCGGCTGGAAGATCGCCATGGCCCTGCTCGGCTTCGAGCGCGGCCTGTCCACGCTCGGCCAGCAGGCGCACTTCGAACACGAACTGCAACTCGTCTGCGCCGCCGCAAAAGCCAACGGCGCGGCCCGCAACCCCATGCTGCGGAACCGCATCGCCCAGGCCTGGATGGGCCTCAAGGCCATGCGCTACAATGCCATGCGCATGCTGGCGACCAGCCCCGACGGCACAGTCGATGGCGCCGCCGACAATGCCGGCCTGATCGCCAAGTACTACTGGTCGAACTGGCATCGCGACTTCGGCAAGCTCGCCGCCGACGTGCTCGGCTTCGACGCCGACATCGCCAGCACCGAACCGGCCTTGCTGCGGCTGCAGCAGGTATTCTTTTTCAGCCGCGCCGACACCATCTACGCCGGCACCAACGAAATCCAGCTCAACATTATCGCCGAGCGCGGCCTGGGCATGCCCAAGGAAGCGCGCCCGGCCAACTGAGGAAACATATATGGCCCCCACGCTCACTTCGTTCGCTGCCCCCACGGGGGGCGCTGCCTCCTTCGGGACGGCCCTTCAGGAGGCATCATGACACCCGCTCCAAGCTACGTTCCGCCGCACGGCCTGCTCAAGGGCAAATCGGTGCTGGTCACCGCCGCCGCCGGCGCCGGCATCGGCTTTTCCGCCGCCAAGCGGGCCGCCGAGGAAGGCGCCCGCGCCGTGTTCATCTCCGACATCCACGAAAAGCGCCTGGCCGCCGCAGTCGACAAGCTGAAGGCCGAAACCGGCCTGCAGCAGGTCTATTCCCTGCTCTGCGACGTCACCAAGGAAGATCAGGTGCAGGCCCTGGTCGCAGCCGCCGAAGAAAAGATGGGCGGCACCGACGTGCTGATCAACAACGCCGGCCTCGGCGGCCAGAAGCGCGTGGTCGACATGAGCGACGACGAGTGGTTCAAGGTCATCGACGTCAGCCTGCACAGCGTCTTCCGCATGACCCGCGCCATGCTGCGCGTGATGCAGCCGCGCGGCCGCGGCGTCATCGTGAACAACGCCTCGGTGCTCGGCTGGCGCGCGCAGAAGGAACAGGCCCACTACGCCGCGGCCAAGGCCGGCGTCATGGCCCTGACCCGCTGCTCTGCGCTCGAAGCCGCCGAGTACGGCGTGCGCATCAACGCCGTGGCGCCCTCGATTGCCCTGCACGAATTCCTCAAGAAAGCCGCGTCGGCGGAATTGCTCGACCGCCTCGCCGGCACCGAGGCCTTCGGTCGCGCCGCCGAGCCCTGGGAAGTCGCCAATACCATGATCTTCCTCGCCAGCGACTACTCCTCCTACATGACCGGCGAGATCATCTCGGTGAGCAGCCAGCACCCATGAGCACGACCTTCGACTCCGTCGCCTCGGTGCTGGCCGCCGTCGGCAAGCCGCTGGGCGAGAGCGACTGGGTGTCCGTCGATCAGCCGCGCATCGACCGGTTCGCCGCCGCCACCGACGACCACCAGTGGATCCACGTCGATCCGGTGAAGGCCAAGGACGGCCCCTTCGGCGCCTGCATCGCCCACGGCTACCTGACGCTGGCACTGGCCAACCGCTTCCTGCCCGATATCGTGCGCTACGAGAAACTGCGCATGGGCGTCAACTACGGCTGCGACAAGGTGCGCTTTCCGGCGCCGGTGCCTGTCGGCTCGCGCCTGCGCGGCCGCGGCGAACTGATCAAGGCCGAGGCCATAGAGGGCGGCGTCCAGGCCACCATCCGCATCACCGTGGACATCGAGGGCAAGGACCGCCCGGCCTGCGTGGTCGACACCATCAGCCGCTTTTTCTTCAACGACTAGCAGGCTTTCATGCAGCAGCGGCACCTCTGATGATGAAACACGCGAAAGGCCAATTGAAGGCCCGCCCCTCCCATCCGCTCCGCGGCCCACGGCAGGCATTGCACTGCCTGCCGGCTGCGACGGCGCAACGCATGCGTTGCGAAACCCCGCCTCGCCCCCTCGCGGGGAGGCTACTAGTCAGATCGCTTCGCTCGACTATCACCCATCTCTTCGAACCAGTTATTTCACGCTAACCAGGAAATTCCATGAAAGAAGCCGTCATCGTCAGCACCGCCCGCACCGGCATAGGCAAAGCCTACCGGGGCGCCTTCAACGATACCGAAGCGCCGGTGCTGTGCGGCCATGTAATCAAGGCCGCGGTGGAGAAAGCCGGCATCGCGCCGGCCGAAGTCGATGACGTCATCATCGGCGTCGCCGCCCAGCAGGGCACCCAGGGCTACACTCTGGGCCGCCTCAGTGTCTATACCGCCGGACTGCCGGACAGCGTGCCGGGCATGGCGCTCGACCGCATGTGCGCCTCGGGCCTGATTGCCATCGCCGACGCCGCCAAGAGCATCATGACCAACGAGCGCGACATCATCGTCGCCGGCGGCATGGAATCCATTTCGCTGGTGCAGAACAAGTACAAGAACGCCCACAAGACGCCCTCCAAGGCGGTGCTTGCCGCCTATCCGACGGCTTACGCGCCGATGATCGAAACCGCGGAAATCGTTGCCGAACGCTACAACATCAGCCGCTCGGCGCAGGACGAATTCGCCCTGCAAAGCCAGCAGCGCACCGCCGAAGCCCAGCGCGCCGGCAAGTTTGCCGAGGAGATCGTGCCGATCACGGTGGCCAAGCAGTTGTTCGACAAGGAAGGCAATGTCACCGGCAGCCAGAGCGTGACGCTGGCGGCGGATGAAGGCAACCGCGCCGACACCTCGCTGGAAAGCCTGTCCGCGCTGAAGCCGGTGTGGAAGAACGGCCAGTGGGTCAAGGAAGGCCGCTGCATCACCGCCGGCAACGCCTCGCAACTTTCCGACGGCGCCTCGGTATCGGTCCTGATGAGCCGCGAGATGGCCAAAAGCCGCGGCCTGGCGCCGCTCGGCGTCTATCGCGGGCTGGCGCTGGCCGGCTGCAAGGCCGAGGAAATGGGCATCGGCCCGGTATTCGCGATACCCAAACTGCTCGCCCGTCACAACCTGAAAGTGTCCGACATCGGCCTTTGGGAAATCAACGAAGCCTTCGCCTGCCAGGTAGTGCATTGCCGCGATCAGCTCGGCATACCCAATGAGCGCCTCAACGTGAATGGCGGCGCCATCGCCATCGGCCATCCCTTCGGCATGTCGGGCGCGCGCCTGGTCGGCACCGCACTGCTCGAGGCCCGCCGCCGCGGCGAGCGCTATGTCGTGGTCTCGATGTGCATCGGCGGCGGCATGGGCGCAGCCGGACTGTTCGAGGTCGTCTGAACCCGCTCGGCACCCAGCAGCGGGTCGCCATCGTCAGCGGTGGCGGCACGGGTATCGGTCAAGCCATCTGTTTGCGCCTGGCCGCTGACGGCTTTGCCGTGGTGGCCGGTTTTTCGCGCTCCGCAGAAGGCGCCGAGGCCACCGTGGCGGCGATCGAAAGCGCGGGCGGCAAGGCTTTTGCGCAGCGGGTCGATATCACCAGCGAAGAAGACGTCATCGCCTTCTTCGCCGCCGCCAGGGCGCGTTACGGCCGCATCGACGTCGTCATCAACAATGCCGGCATCGGCCACATGAAGGCCTTTGCCGACATTCCGATGAAGCATTACGACCACACTTTCAACACCAATGCCCGCGGCACCTTCATGATGTGCCGCGAAGCGGCCCGCCAGATCGAGGACCAGGGCCGCATCGTGAATATCTCCACCGGCGCCACGGCTGCCAATCCAAGCGGCATGTCGCTGTATGTCGGCAGCAAGATGGCGGTGGAGGGCTTCACCAAGGTCCTGGCGCGGGAACTGGGGCCGCGCGGCATCACCGTCAATGCCGTTTCTCCGGGCATGACCGATACCCCCATGCTGCTCGGCGGCGACGCCGCAGCCCTGCGCAAACTCGGCGTCGCCCTCGCCGCCATGAAGCGCCTCGGCACGCCGCAGGATATCGCCGACGGCGTCGCCATGCTGGTCTCCAACGACGGCCGCTGGATCACCGGCCAGGTGATCCACATCGACGGCGGCACCATCATCGCCTGACCGGCTGCGCCACGCCCCCATCCCCGCCCCGGGGCGGGGCGATTGTTTTGCTCGCTGCGCTCGAAATAGTGCTGTTCCTGCCCGTGCTTCGGGAATGCCGCGGGAGCCGTCATTGGCGATGCTAAGGCATGGGATTGGAGCGGCAGCTTACCGAGTCAACCCGCCGCCGCAGCAGGTCGGATTTGATCGAAGTGGTGGCCCTTGTCGGCCCTGACCCGCCACTGACTTTTCTTGTACATTGCAGTCATTGATGCTGGGCACTGCGCCGAAGCGGCCGTTGGCCCGATGGGGCTTGATTGTGGAAGCCAATCATATGATTTCGCCATTATCCGGTTAATGGGGCCACGCAGGGCAAAACATTGATCAAGGCAATATCAGGTGGAAATGGGCCCCTAAATTGTTCTCCAGCGATACTGCTCCTTTTCGATTTTGATTCACATGCATTTCAGCAATTCGCTTGGCTAGCCTGATACCAAGGCCAGTCCCTTCCCTGGAAACCGGAGGTGAATTCCCTTCAGCATCGGACAAAACCTTCTCTGGATAGCCGTCGCCGTCATCGCTTACGGTAAACACCAGGACGGCGTCACGTTGACAAGCCTTTAGCGAAATCCTTGATCGTGCATGACGGCTAGCATTCTGGAGTGCATTTACCAGCACCATGCGCACTAGTGCTTCGTCGTAAAACCATATCGAAGGGGCTTCTCTGATGTCCGGTTCGGCGGCACAAGGTCTCATTGAGCGGCTGTCAGCAGCCAGTTCCAATATGAGATCAGACGGGGAGTGCGCATCGATATCCAGGCTGAGGTTGCCTATATCCGTGCGATAGTAGGTCAGTAAGCGGGAGAGCCCGGCGGCGGAGTCCATCGCTTCGCGCAGCGTTTCCAGATCGCCCCTTGCTTCTGCTCGACTGGCAAGCTGTGCCAAACGATTTTTTATGTCATGGAGTGTCAGAGCGGCAATTTCAGAAAAACTCATGATGCCTGTGACACATTGAATTTGCTCTGCAGTTTTGCCATCGCTTCCGAAATGGCGTCCAACTTGGGATGATGTTGATCCAGGGAGACAAGAAGCTTCCTGTACCGATTGGCATCATTCAATTCTCCCGCATCAATACCATTGGCCAGCATATCAAGCAATAGGGCATAGGAAGCGTTAGCCAGGATCTGCAAGTTGCCGGGCAAACGTTCAGCGGCCTCCCGCATCATGGCGGCGGCAGCCTTGAGATCGCCGGACTGACCGATTTTGACGGCATCGTTGTTCAACTGAATTACTTCAGCATGACTCTCCTCAATGAAGTTCTCAGCCTTTCCCTGCGCGCCGTACGCCTTCATTAAATTGACGACCACCCCATGAAGAGCGGTTTGTCCGGGCGTATTCTGCACGACGTGTTTCAACATTTGCTCCGCCTCGTCGTGCTGCCCGTGCAGAAGGTAAGCTTTGGCCACTGCAATCTTGTCTGTATCCGACAATGCCTTGGCGCCACCTTTCATCGTCCGCGCAAGCGCGCTCCGTGCACGATCTGCATTGCCAGCTTTATGGTGGGCGATCGCTTCCGTTGACGCCAGAATTGGCGAATCGTCAGAATTCTTGAAATTCTTTTTAGCCTCATCGATCACCGCAATGGCTTGAGCGTGATCGCCGAGTTCGGTCAGGGCATTTCCTAGCGTGGCGTAATCATTCAGGTCACGCAACGGTGAATTAATGGTCTTTTGCAAGACGGTTTTCAAGGCTTTCTCGACACGTCCAAAATCAGATGCTTCCTCTGCGACTTTTGCAATTGCCCGATGGCGTGCAAGCGCATTCGGAGAAATCACACACGCATCATCAAGAATCTTCAGGGCATCCTCCATCTGCCCATTTTCTCGGTGGAGGTGGCCGAGCGCGTCGTAGGCAGCAAGAAAGCGGGGCGTTTCGGCAATGATCTCCTGCAAGGTGCACTTGGCATGCTCATGATTTCCACTGCCCTGCTGGGCTTTCGCCAGACCAAGCTTTGCCCAGGGCATAGATCGCAGTTGTAGGGCTTCCTTATAGAATGCTACGGCATCATCAAAACGCCTGGTCATGATGAGTGCGTTTCCCTTGACGCGCATAGCATCCACCAGATACTTGTCCTTGGCTGCAAGGATCTCGTCACAAGCGGGAATAATCTCGCTCCAGCGGCCCTGATCTTGGAGTTTGTCGATTTGCGCTAGTCGGACTTTCTTTTCCAGCAAGCGGTCTAGCCGGACCTTGATGGCATCCGCGGTAAACGGCTTCAGCAGGTAATCATCGGGCATGCATTCGGCCGCTGTGATCACCGATTCATAGCTTTGTTCCGCGGTGATCATGATGACAATTGTGGACCGGCTAATGATTTTCTTGGTGCGCAGATATTCCAGGAATTGCTGTCCGTCGGTGCTGCCACCGAGGTAATAGTCGCAAAGCATCAGGTCAAAATGATGTATTTTGAGATGTTCCAAGGCGTCCCGGACGTTGGCTGCTAGTGCAACCTGGTCTATGCCCAGGCTAGCCACTTGTATGCGCAAAGAGCTGCGCATCTCGGGCATGTCATCCAGTATCAGAACGCGCTTGTTGCTGTAGGAGGAAACAATCGCCATGGCGAAGACAAAATAGGTAAAGCGGGAATCATAGTACAAGTAGTAGAAAATGCTTAACTCATACGTTTTTTTAAAACGGCAACTTTCTGAAACAGCCAATGGCAGCAAATGGCACGTGTGAGTCACCCAGCCAAGTCGATGCTGAACGGCAGCAAACTGGACCTGGATTCAACCGGTGGTGATGACCGCATCATGAGTCGGCCATCAGTCTTTTGGATCCGTTCGAACCCCGAGTCTCAAGGCCCGCCGTTGACCTCGCCGAGGATGGTGAGCAACATAGACGAAACAGCGTCAAGCCAGATGGAACAGAATGAGCAATTCCTCAGTTTTCTCACATTGATCGCTTTTCCCGTGACCGGCGGTTTTCGCAGATCATTCCCCCATTGAACAATCGGTGGCCTTACCCCCCATGCCAAGATCAAGAGAAACAGCCCAGGCCAGCCTGGAAAACCTTTACCGGATCTTCACTGTTCCTGAAGCTCCCGACTCCACTCTGGGTCAAATCGACCAGGCCATCTCCGACAACCTGATGGGCTTTCTGCAGGAGCACATCGTCGCGGTGGAGCGCGACCTGGTCGAGATCGAGCGGGATTTTTCCCAGTCGCGGATTCCTGAAGAGCCCACTTTCGTGTCGAACTACACGGAATTCCTCAAGGAAAAAGTCGTTTCCCAATCCGTCCACACCGCCTCGCCGGGTTTCATCGGGCACATGACATCGGCGCTGCCCTACTTCATGCTGCCGCTCTCCCGCATTCTCACCGCCCTTAACCAGAACCTGGTCAAGGTAGAAACCTCCCGCGCCTTCACGCCCATGGAGCGGCAGGTGCTGGGCATGCTTCACCGGCTTATTTACAGCGGCGACGACGACTTCTACAGCCAGTGGATTCAAGACAGCCGCCACGCCCTGGGTGCGTTCTGTTCCGGCGGCACCATCGCCAACGTCACGGCCCTCTGGGCCGCTCGCAACCGGCTTTGCGGCCCCTCGGAAGGTTTCAACGGAATCGCCCGGGAAGGAATGTTCAAAGCGCTGCAGCACCTCGACTGCAAAGGACTCGCCGTTCTGGTGTCGCGGCGCGGGCATTATTCTCTGGGCAAGGCTGTTGATGTCTTGGGCATCGGGCGGGACAACCTCATTGCGGTGGAAACGGATGATTACAACCGCATTGACATGAAATGCCTGCGGCAACACTGCGCCAGACTCAGAGCCGAGGGCATCCGCCCCTTAAGCCTGGTGGGTATCGCCGGGACCACGGAAACGGGCAACATCGACCCGCTCGACGAACTCGCCGACCTGGCACTGGAACTGGGCTGCCATTACCACGTGGATGCTGCCTGGGGCGGCCCGACACTGCTCTCCGGTACCTACAAGAAACTGCTCAAAGGCATTGACAGGGCGGACTCGGTAAGCATCGACGCGCACAAGCAACTATACGTGCCCATGGGCGCCGGCATGGTGCTGTTCAAAGATCCTGCCGCCCTTGCTTCGATCGAGCATCACGCCGCCTACATCCTGCGTGAAGGCTCAAGAGATCTGGGCAGTCACACCCTTGAAGGCTCAAGACCGGGTATGGCCATGCTCGTTCACGCGGGCCTCTCCATCATCGGCCGCAAGGGCTATGAATTGCTCATTGATCAGGGCATCGAAGGTGCCCGCCGCTTCGCGCAACGCATCGATGCCCATCCCGACTTCGAACTGATCACCGAACCCGAACTCAACATCCTCACCTACCGCTTCAACAAGGCCTGGGTGCAAAAGGAGTTGGCCGGGGCTCCTGCCGGAAAAGCCTCGCGCATCAACGAAATCCTCGACAAAATTACCGAAACCATGCAGAAGCGGCAGCGCGAAAACGGAAAAACATTCGTTTCCCGCACGCGTCTCGAACCGGGCCGCTACCGCGGCGACACCATCACCGTGTTTCGTGTGGTCCTGGCCAATCCGCTGACGACCGACAAGATTCTGGCCGCGGTTCTTGAAGAGCAGTGCGAAATGGCCGAGCAGGAAGAAATCATGGTCCAGCTCGAACAGATCAGACTGTTTTGCGCACAAACTGATTCAGTGTCGGCTTGCGGGTGATCGGGACCAACCAGCAACTGCAACGGAGGAACGGTCCGAGCGACCTGACCTGGCCGACAGCCGCAGTGGCCACCGGCAGCGTCCGGGTGCCAGAATTTCAATGACGGGGGGGGGCGTCAGCGCCTACCCCATTTCGCTTATGAGACCGCCTGAGGCAACCACATTGTTACCGTGGTGCCGACGCCGAAGTCACTGGCGAGTTCCAGCGAACCGCCATGCAGTTCGACGATTTCCTTGACGATGCTCATGCCCAAACCAGTACCAGGAATATTGCCGGACGTATCGGCCCGGTAGAAGCGCTCAAAAACGCGGGCCTGCTGCTTCGGAGTCATGCCAATGCCATGGTCCGCAATTTTGACACCGGACTTTTGCACTCCACCCGCCGTAGCCGCACAAAAGCCAACGCTAACAACGCGTCCCCCGGGGGAATACTTGTACGCATTCGAGAGAATATTTGTTATAGCCTGGCTGATCTTGGCGCGATCGACACAAACGTAAAGCGGCTCGGCCGCCGGCATTACCAGCGCAGCCTCGTGACCGACAGGAACCTTGTAGCCCGCAAGCGCTTCGGCTACCAAGTCCTGCAGCGCCACCGTTTCCAGGACGAAGTCCTTGCCACGGCGCGCCTCGATTCTCGCAATATCGAGAAGTTCATTGATGATGTTGGCCATCAATTCCGATTGCTGATGGACGATGGTCAGCAATTCGTGCCGGGTCGCTTCCTTGTGTTCCTGCATCAGCAACATTTCCACAAAACCGTAAATGCTGGCCATGGGTGTGCGTAGTTCGTGCGCCGCCGTCGACAGAAACTCGCTCTTCATCCGGTCGACTTCTGTTTCATAAGTGACATCGCGGAAATAGAGAATCTGCGACACCGTCTCGGCATCGCTCAGCCGCAGGCCTACTTCGATAACCCTGCTGCCCGGACCGGACAGTTCGATCAGCTCGCGGCGCGGTTTGCCGCCAGGTTCCGGTTCGTCGCGAGGCAGCAGGGTATCGATACCGCGGAAGCGTGCCGACGGGATACACAAGCTGGCCAGTTTCTCCGAAAACGCCGCATCGTCGAGACCCACCACCTCCTCTTCAGGCAAGCCGGTCAGACGCGAGAATGCCGGATTGAGATACTTCACCCGGTGTTCCTGGTCAAAGGAAACAAGTCCATCGGGTGACAAGGAAAATATCGCATCGAGTTGCTCGGTGCGGTCAATAAGATTTGACTCTGCAGCACGGCGTTCTGTAATGTCGTAATTTATCCCGATCATCCGCTGCGGTTCCCCAACGGCATTGCGTATTACCAGTGCGGAGGCCTTTATGTAATGCAGCTCGCCCGTTGGCCAGATTACCCGGAACTCGGTATCAAATTTCTTTTCCCCCTGCATGGCTTGCTTGATTTCATTGTCACCACGTACCTTGTCATCGGGGTGCAATCCATTTTGCCAGGCCTCATATGCTCCAGCGAAATCCTCTTCACGCACGCCATATAACTTAAACATCCACTTATCCCAGATAAGTTTGTTTTCCGGAATCAGGTAGTCCCACACTCCGATCTGTGCCGAATCTGCCGCAAGGGCGAAGCGCTGGTTAAGCTGGCCGATCTCTTCAGTAAGTTTTCCGGCTATTTTGGCTGCATTGCTTCGAGTATTTATTATCGAAAGCATTAGCCAAAAAAGAAGCAGGCTTATCGTCAATCCTCCAACCAGTATTGACCAGACAGGTCCATAGTCGATTCTCGACAATAAATCCAAACCTCTAAACTCAATCAACCATTGATTGTCTTTGTCAAACTTGACTACCCGCTGCTGATAGTTAAGAGATTCTGCATTTGGCGAAATGGAATAATTTATGCCATAAAGCAAATTCCCCGGGGACTTGTCCATGCCATCATAGATGCGCATGTCGAGACTCTTTCCTTCGACATTTTCCAGGTTGGAAAGAATACCCGTCATTAAGTCATTCATGCGGTAGGGACTATAGGCCCAACCGATCAGCGCCTCCCGCCTCTGCTCAACCGTAATCACGGATTTGCCTTGGAGATATACGGGAACATACATTAGTGTTCCGGCCTGGACTTCTTTCTCTGTTTCCTGAACTAGTAGCACTTTGCCAGACAGCGTAGCCTCGCCGGTATCGCGCGCCTTTTCCATGGCGGCGCGTCTGACCGATTCAGAGAACATATCAAAGCCGAAGGCGCGCAGGTTTCGGTCCTTAAAGGGTTCGAGGTAGATGATGGAGGTATAAAGACTGCGCTTGCCTGGTGGTCGTACGGTGTAGTCGGGGAATCCTTTTCCACGGATTCCGGCGATGTGGGCAGCAAGTTTCTCCGGTTGAATTACCTGTGCGAAACCGACCCCTTGAACACCCGGGATGTTTTTGCTCGCTTGCAAGGTGTCAACATAAGCTCGCCAGTCTTGACGTTCCACACTATTTGATGCGGCAAACAGGCCTGCCCCGCCACGAAGAATCAGCGCGTATGCAGCCAATCGCTCGTGAATCTTGAGGCTAATCTGGTCGCAGACAAGCGAGAAGCGTCTTTCCGCCTCTCGCTCGATGCCCTGTTTGACCAGCAGGCTACTCATAATGGTAGCCAACACCCCTATGACCAGCACCACAAAGGCGAATAGTTCTTTCGGTCGGTTCATCTGTCTATGACTTTGAATCCATCCAGGCTGTCACGGTTGCGACTTGCCATCATGAGGCAGTTTGCCACGATACGGCCGACAACCAAGCCGAAGTTTCGAGTCACTTCAGGTCAATGGTCGCCATGAATGACCACAATGGAGAAGAATAGCCAGCGGCAGGTCATAGCTGACTGATGACCATGGCATCACCAGCGACCGGCGTGCTCATCAAGCTGCCGCCTGGATTCCGCCCTTGGAATGGCAGCAACTCGAAGATGTCTTCGGCTAAATCACGACTTCGCCAACTTTGGCAGACTTCAACCGGACCGTGGCCCAGAAAGTGCAGCCGCTGCCTTCTTGGGCCACTACACCGGCATCGCCACCCATCAGGCTGGCAAGTCGTTTAGAGATGACCAGTCCAAGACCCGAACCGCCGTACTTGCGGGTCATGGAGCCATCCACCTGGGTGAAGGCCTGAAACAGCGTGGCCTGCTGTTCGGGGCTGATGCCGATGCCCTGATCCTCGACTTCGATACGCGCTAACACGCTGTCGCCGTCTTGCTCTGCCGCACTTAGCCGCTTCCGACTGCCGTGTGATCGGCCTACGCGCTAGTCGCTATTGCTTGAAACCGAGTCGGCGTAACGGATCTTAGACCTAAGATAATGGCACAGGCCTCCTTCAGGCCAACACCTTCAATCCGTGCTTCTGCACCACTTCCAACAGTTTGAGCGCCATGCCGCTGGGGCGCTTTGCTCCAGCCTCCCATTTCTGAACGGTCGATTCGCTGGTATTCAGGAAACGTGCAAATACGGGTTGGCTCACGTGATTCCGTTCACGAATACTCTTGATCTGCTGCGGGTCGATTTCCGTCGGAACAGAAAGGCAAGACTCATCAAACTGGCGCAGGGTAGTCTTGCCAATGGCGCCGACCTTGAACATGGCCCGTGCTGAAGAATGAATCGCCTCAAAGGCATCACTCTTGAATTTTTGCTTAGTCGTCATGGCAAACCTCCGTCAGGTCCTTGTCTTGCAATAGGTGTTCAAGTTGCTTGTCAGTCAGCCCGGCATAGGCCTTGGCCAGCGTGCGGAAGGCGACCAACTCATCATCGGCGATGTTGTCCCGATCCTTTTTCGCAAATAGGTACTCATATACCCAATAGCGTCCGCCCTTCGCCAAGATGAGCGAGCGATGCATATTGTCGTTGAGCCGTTTCTTGAAAACTCCACCGCCCAAGTCATCTGCTTGCCCTTGCATGGCCTCACGTATCGCCACACACAACTCGACATCGTCAATGTGTGCCTTCCGTGCGGCCTTCGCAAACCACGCGGTTTTGAATACGCGCGCTGACAAACCTTTGCTTTTGCGCATACCATGAGTATCGCACCTGGTGCTACTTATTGCAAGCTCCTCTTAGTGCAAGTCAATGGCGGGTTTTGGCGCGGTACTGACGCTCAACGAGCCAATATTGATTGACCGGCAATGACCGGAAATGGCCGAGTGCGGCAGAACCTTTCAGGCCACCGATTCATCCCCAGGCTTGAGTGAGCAACTCATCAAGGGCGTCCATGATGCGGTTACCCTCCGTAGCCAGCGATTGCACGTACTCACCCAACTGCTCGTTTGGAACCGAGACAATTTCGAGCGGATGCAGGACCACCTGAAGAGTTTCGATTTTGAACGACGGATTAAATCGCTGATTGCTTATCTTCCCGAGAGCAGCTTTTCGAACCAAGGGAACAACCACTCGCCGACGGTAACTGTCATACAGCGATGATTGGACAAGCACCACGTACGGAATATCGTCCTTGTGCTTTCCTATATTCCGATGCACATCGAATTGAGCCATATTGCTGATTCAGAGAGATGAATACTCGTCAGCGAATGACCCATGCTTGGCGTTGAACGCGTTCCACATGGATATGGTCGCATCAACAGTCTTGGTCTTGGCCATACGCTGCTGATACTCGTGTTCGACATAGTCCGCGAGCAACGACTCAACCACTCCAGAAAGATTGTTGGTCAGACCGCGTACCTGAACAACCAAGTCTTCATTCAACGTCAGATTTACTGGACGCTTCCTAGCTTGACTTCTAAATGCAATCGTTTTCATCGCACACCTCCAATGCGCATTGTATGCGCATTTTCATGGAAATGGAATGGAACGCCAATATTTCCGCTATTGGCCGCTATGTAAACCTCTACATAGCGGCCATTTCCGGACATTGAAGCCAAGGCAAGAATAGTGATTGCAATGCAATCATCTCTTTGGTATGCTGCTATCAATGATTCCATTCAAGGAGACGGCTATGGCTACCAATCTTGTGGTTCGAAATGTTGACGAGGATGTTGCCTTGGCACTGAAACAGCTGGCAGCAGCTCATGGTAGAAGCGCAGAAGCCGAGCATCGCGAGATTCTAAGAGCAGTTCTGCAGCGCCCGAAGCGGCGGTCTGTTGCCGAGGTTCTCTCGAGCATGCCAAATGTTGGTGAAGACTCCGACTTCAATTGCCGAAATGGGTAGGAGCCGACATGTACTTGGTCGACACCAATGTCATCAGCGAGGCCCGAAAGGGGAAAAAGGCAAACCCCGGCGTTCAAAAGTTTTTTCGGACGGCCGAAGCTGAAGACCTCTACTTGTCTGTGCAAACAATAGGCGAAATTCGAAGAGGGCTGGAGAATATCCTGCATCGCGGTGATCTTCCCCAAGCCAAGAAGCTCGAAAAATGGCTCGATTTGGTCGTGGCGAACTACGACGACCGGATATTGAGCTTTGATGAAGAATGCGCCCAGGTGTGGGGCCGACTGATGTCACCTCATCATCAACATCCAATAGACAAACAGATTGCGGCGATTGCACTGATTCATGACTTGACCGTAGTAACCCGCAACGTCGATGATTTTCGCGGGACTGGTACGAGAGTATGCAATCCCTTCGCTTAGCAACTTCAATTCCTGTGACGCCTCGCAGTTGAACGTCCGCAATGGAGCGGTCGCCATGTCGGTTTTGGGCACGAAGGAGGCATGGGCGGTTTCTGGCGTGAATCAGGAATCAACAAAAATTCGCTGTGCCACAACATGCTGTCGAGATATCAATCACAAAATCCGGATGACCAAAAAGTTCATCCTATCCGTTCGTGCTTTTCTGGAGGGGAATGTTGCTCCCGTTGTTGTTCCGGGCAACCCGCAACAGGGGTTCGCTAACCGATGGAGCCAATCGGCCATAGAGACGCTCCGCGCCTAGCACCAGAAGCATTTTGCCGTCCTGTTGCTCGACGGGGACTATGGCGTCCGCCAGCACACAACACCCGGCCAGCGTCGCCGGTAGCACCGAGATGCGCTCAATACTGAGCTCGGGAATGTCGCCCAGGTCGTTTACCCGTGATGACGGAATCATCACCTTTTTCTTCAAGAGTGCAGAGATATCAGGCTAGCTTTCCGCCTTCGGCTTGCCGACATAGCCGACGCTGCCCTGGCCGAGCGCCCTGGCCTGGGCATAGCCCGGCGTGTGGGCGAGCAGGCCGCCGTCCACCGACAGCACCTGGGCATTGATGAAGCCGGAATTCGGCGAGGCGAGGAAGACCACGGCGTTGGCGATGTCCTCGGGTTTGCCGGGTGAGGGCGTCAGCAGGTTGTCGCTGTCGATGCGGATGTGTTCCTCGGGAAAGAAGGCGGCCAGGCCTTCGTGCATGATCAGGCCGGGGGCGATGGCGTTGCAGCGTATGCCCTGCTTGCCATACAGGGTCGCCACCGAGCGCGTCAGGGAAATCGTGGCGGCCTTGGCCGCGCCGTAGGCCGGCTGGCTGAGCTGCCCGGTCAGGGCGGCACCCGAGGCGATGTTGATGATGGCGCCGCCGCCCTGCTGGAGCATTGCCGCCAGCACATGCTTGCACCCCAGCATGGGTCCGCGCAGGTTGATGCGCATGGCGGCATCCCACACCGCGACGTCCATCGACAATATGTCCCTGTCCTTGAAGGAGGCCGCCGCGGCATTGTTCACCAGGATGTCCACGGCGCCGAAACGCTCGATCGTCGCGGCCACCAGGCGCACCCAGTCAGCCTCCTCGCTGATATCGCCAACGACGGCGATGGCCTCACCGCCGGCTTGCCGGATCAGGGCCACGGTCTCGTCCGCCGCCGCCTGGCGGATGTCGCTGACCACCACGGCCGCGCCGGCAGCCGTCAGGGCCAGCGCCACGCAGCGCCCTATGCCGCCGCCGGCGCCGGTGACAATTCCAACCTTTTCGTCCAGCAGTTTCATTTCGCCCCCTGTTCGCTTGCGGCGTCCCTGCCGCTCTGCATCACGCCGTCGCGCCGGCCGGCGATGGCGCTGGCGCTGACCTGCTTCGCAGACTCGATGGCGGCGGCTTTTTCAAAGCGCAGGGCATCGGCCAGGTGCATCCCGTAGGCGGTGTCGATCAGCTTCTTGTAGCCCTTCAGCACATGCGGCACGCAATTGACCATCTGCGCCGCCAAGGCCCGGCATGTCGGCAGCAGTTCCCCGGGCGCGACGACCCGGTTCACCAGGCCCCACTCGTAAGCCTGGGCCGCCGTCAGGGCATTGCCGGTGAAGCTGAGCTCCTTGGCGCGATTGATGCCGATCAGGCGCGGCAGACGCACCGCCAGCCCCCATCCGGGCAGCATGCCGACGCGGGCATGGGTGTCGGCAAACCGGGCCTGAGTCGAGGCGATGATGAAGTCGCAGGCCAGGGCCAGTTCGAAACCGGCGGTCACGGCATGACCGTTGACCGCCGCGATCACCGGGCCCTCGAACCCGGCGATGGCTTCGGCCATGTCCTGGCCCGTCACGCTCTTGTCGAATCCGGAGGCATCGTCACCGCCGCTGCCGAGTTCCTTGAGATCCATGCCGGCACAGAAGGCGCGCCCGGCGCCGGTGACGATGACGACGCGGATGTCGGGATCGGTCTGCAACTCGCGGAAGGCACTGCCGAGGGCCAGGCGCAGTTCCGCCGAAAAAGCATTCATGGCGTCGGGGCGGTTGAGCGTCACGGTGGCGACGGCAGCGTTCTTTTCAACCAGCAGTACGGGTTCGGACATGGTTTTTCCTTGATGGGTTACGGATCAGGGGAAGCTGATGCCGCGGCTCGTGAAGAAGCCGGGAGCAGTGATCATGGTGCCCGCCAGTTCCCCGGCTTCCGGTGCAGTCGCCAGCCAGGCCACCACATCGCCGGTGACCTCGGGCGTCGAAGCATGGCGGTTGAATGCCGCCGCCGATTCGGCGCCGAACATGGCGACCGTGGCTTCGGTCACCGTGTAGCCGGGCTCGACGTTGAAGGACAGGATGCCGTCTTTGGCGTGCTCGACGTGGATGAACTCGGCGATGCGGTGAAAGCCCGATTTCGGCGCGCCATAGACGAAGCCCCAGCCGCCTTTGCCGGGAGGCGCCGGCGGGGCATTCACCGCCGCGTTGGAACTGAGGCTGACATAGATGCCGCCGCCCTGCCTGATCATCACCGGCAGCACCAGGCGCGCCAGGTAGGCCTGGTTCACCAGGTTGCCGAGGACGCTTTTTTCCAACTGCTCGAAACTGAACCCGGCGAAAGGAAACATCAGGCCCGGCCCCTGGTAGAGCGCGTTGTTCAGCAGCAGGTCGATGCGCCCCCATTGCGCCAGGGTCTGCTCCACCACGGTGTCCATGGTGCGGCGGTCAAGCACATCCATCACCACGGGGAGGGCTTCGCGGCCCAGGGCACGGATGGCTTCCGCGGTGGTCTCCAGGCTGCCCGGCACGGCGACCTGCTTGCCGTCGGCAGCGAAGGGCATGGTCGCGGTGCCCTCACCTTCCCTCAAGGTGCGACCGGTGATGACGACATCGAAGCCCGCCCGCGCCAGGCTCAGCGCGGCTGCCTTGCCTATGCCCCGTGTGGCGCCGGTAACGATTGCGACTTTACCCATGCTTCATTTTCCTCTTTGGATTGATTTCATTCGCCCCGCTGCACAGCGAGGGCACGGGTTGCGGCAATGGCGGCAGCGGTAGCCTGGTCGTGGGCTGGATTTTCGGGCACGGTCAGGGTAATGCGATCCACCAGGCCGCCGAAGCGTGCCAGCAGAATCTCCGGCAACTGGTCGTAACGGGCGCTGACCAGGAACTCGTCAAGCAGCGTATCCGGCAGGGCCGCCGGCATTTCCTTCCAGCGCCCTTCGCGGGTCATCTGCAGCAGTTGCTCGCCGACATTCTTCCAGCCGAACAGTTCCAGGCTGGGCCAGTAGGCCGGCGTCGAGAACAGGAAGGCCAGCATGCCGCGGAAACGTTCCCGTTCGGCGGCCACGGTCGCGTCGTCGGAACCGGTGGCCACCAGTTCGTTGGCGCAGATCAGCGGACGCTTGAGTCCGGCGCTGCGCCCGGCTGCGCCCGCGGCGACCCGGGGCAGGATGGCTTCGCGCAGATAGCGCGTCGAGGTGTTGGTCGGATGGGTATGCATGCCGTCGGCCACCTCGCCGACCAGTGCCAGCATCTTCGGGCCGACGGCGCCGAGCATGACGGGCACGTCGGGCGCATCGATCGGACCGGGATTGAAGAAGGGCTGCAGGCGCGTGAAGCGATAGTGCTCGCCGACGAAGTTGAGCGGCTCGCGGGTGCGGAAGCTGTGGAAAATGGCCCGCAACGCGCCGACGTATTCGCGCATTCCGGCCGCCGGCGGCAGCCAGCGCGAGGAGTAGCGATCCTCGATGTTCTGCCGGATCTGCGTGCCGAGTCCCAGTTCGAAGCGACCGCCCGACATGCGCTGCAGATCCCAGGCGGCGAGAGCCACGTTCATGGGGCTGCGCGGCGGGGCCACCAGCACCGAGATGCCGACCTTGATGCGGGAGGTGGCCGCCAGGGCCTGGCAGGCCAGCAGCAGGCCGTCGTGCACGGCATCGGGCACGAAGAGGCCGTCATAGCCCATGGCCTCGACCCTTTGCGCAAAGGCGCCGATGGCTTCCAGCCCGAGGTTCTCCGGCGTTACGGCGAAAATTTCCAGCATGGATTGCAGTCCCTGTGACGACGTGTTCAAGACATCCTGCCGCTGCCGGCCGGAACGGAGTACTTTTTCATGTTGAACCCTTCACTGCGTCGAGGGCCTGTTCGAGAAATCCTTCCAGATCGTCGGGTCCGCGGCAGAACATCAGGGGCAGGACTTCCACCATGGTCACGCCTGCCGCCGCCAGGGCCGGAATCCGGGCCAGGGCCGCCGAGACATCGGGCGTGTGGTCGGCACGGAACACGCCGGGCAGGACGACGCGGCACTGGAAACCGGCGAAGTCGCGGCCTTGCGCCGCGAAAGCGGCACGGATGTCGCCCAGGGCCGCACTCAGCGCCGCGGAATCATTCATCATGGGTATCCAGCCGTCGGCGAGTTCCGCCATGCGCCGGCAGTTGCGCGGCGTCGGTGCGACGCCCATCCAGATCGGCAGGCGCGGCTGCACCGGCCGCGGCCACTGGTGGATGCGCTCGAGCTTGACCGTCTCGCCCTGGAAGCTGACCGGGGCCTCCGACCAGAGTTGCCGGCAGAGCCGTACCTGCTCGTCCATGATGCGGTAGCGCTTGGCAAAGTCGATGCCGCCGGCCTCGTACTCCTCGCGTTGCCAGCCGGTGCCGATGCCGATTTCGACGCGCCCGCGCGACATCACGTCGAGGGTCGCCAGCTGCTTGGCCAGCAGCACCGCCGGACGCAGCGGCGAGATCAGCACGCCGGTCGACAGCCGGATGCGCTGCGTGGCGCCGGCGATGGCCGCCAGCACGGTGATAGGCTCGAACCAGGGCGTGTCGAGGGGGGCAGGAAACTGCCCGTAGGGATAGCGATCCAGCCGCTCCCCCATCACCACATGATCGGTCAGGCTGACCTGGTCAACCCCCATGCGGTCGGCGGTGCGGACCAGATCGATGACGGCGGCAAAGTCGCCGCCGAACCAGTTTTGCAGGCCGTAGAGGCCGAGGGAGAGTCGCATGGCCATCCTCTTTAATCCAGAGGCAGGGTTTCGATCAGGCCGACGTTCAGATGGCGCTTGCGGAAACGCCAGCCGCCCTCCTCCCTGACCAGTTCGTCTTCATAGCGGATATGCCAGTCGAGTTTGCTGCGCCGCCCCTGCTGGTTCCTGACATGGCTGGCCACGCAGTAGGTATAGCCGGTCGCCCGCCCGCCCTCGACCTGGAATTCATGGTTGAAGACCTTGTGCATGGTCCACTCGAACATGGCCTTGAGCGTCGCCATGTTCTGCCCGGCATCGAGGATTTCGAAACCCGGCCCGGTGATCCTGACCTGGCCGCCGGCAAAACACGCGGCAAACTCGCCGGCATCGCGCTCATCGACGGCGCGGGCGTAGCGGAACAGCAGATCCTGAATGGCAAAACGATCCTCGACGGACGGGTGCATGGACGCCTCCTGTAGCGGAAAGACAGTTTAGGGTCTGGCCTATAATGAATCAAATGACGAATTGTAATTACATACTATTACTTCAATTCATTGGTGCTGGAACGGCGTCGCAGACTGGAACCTGTTCATGAAGACGATAAGCGCAGCAAAAATGGATCTCAACCTGCTGGTGATGTTCGAGACGATCTATGCCGAGGGCAGCGTGACACGGGCCAGCGCCAGGCTCAACCTGACACAACCCGCCATCAGCCACGCCCTCGGACGATTGCGCGTCCTGTTCGGCGATCCGCTGTTCATCCGCCAGGGTCACGAGATGGTGCCCACGCCCATGGCGCGCAGCATCATCGAGCCCATTGCCGCTTCCCTGCGCACCCTCGACAGCACCCTGAGCCAGGCCGTCAGCTTCGACCCGGGCAAGGCCCAGCGCACGCTGAGCATAGGCCTCTGCGGCGGCGAAGAATCGTCCTTTCTGCCGCCCCTGATGGGCCGGCTGCTGGCGGCCTCCTGCATCGATCTGGTGACCATGCCCTATGACCGCGCCCAGCTGGAATCGCGCCTGGCATCCGGCAAGATGGACCTGGTGCTGGATACCATGCTGCCCCACTCGCCGAATGTGCAGCACCAGCTCCTGACCAGAGAACGCATGGTGGTCATGGCACGCAAGGATCATCCCGAAGTCGATGACAAGCTCGATCTCGAGACCTACTTGCGCCAGTTGCACCTGCAGGTGGCCTTGCCCCGTCAGGGAACGGGTTCGCTCGACGCCGAACTGAACCGTCTGGGCATGCAGCGGCGCATTCGCCTGCGCTGCCAGGACTATCTTGCAGCGGCCCAGATCGTCGCCGAGACCGACCTGATTCTGACCATGCCGGCAACCCGGGCGGCAGCCGGCCTGCGCTGCCCTCATGACAACCGGATTGTGCCGGTGCCGGCCGGATTCCCCCTGCCTGAGGTCGAGATCTATGTCTACTGGCACCGCTCGGCCGAAGGCGATCCGGCCAACCGCTGGCTGCGTGAGCAACTGCACAAGGTCTTCGCCGCGCCGGTGGCAGCGGCGGCACCCCGCAGGAAGCCGGCGCGAGCCTGCCGCAAATAGAATGAATGACAACAGCAAGGCCTCGTTGAGGTCCTCCGCAAACCCATCTACAGAGAACACAACAATGCGCGACGACGACAGCTTCAATCCCTTCGAATGCCCGGCCGTCAAGGCACCCCTCAACGACGACTGGGCGGCCAGGCGGGAAGCGGCCGAGGCCACGCGGCAACTCATCGGCAACCTGGTCAGCACCACCTGCGATGCGGCGACGCTGCGCGCGGTAGCGGAAGCCGTCAGGCAGCAGGCCGCCCTGCTCAACCAGGAACCTGTCCTGCTCGGACGAAGAGCCTTCGAGGAGCACGAGGACGGGCGCCACGGCACCATCAACAGGATCGCCTACGAGTTGAATCCCCTGGACGGCAAGAGCAACCCGATCTCCCCGCCGTTTACCACCTGGATCGAAGGCGATGTCACCCACGGCCGCGCCACGCTGGGCTGGCAATATGAAGGACCGCCGAATACCGTCCATGGCGGCTTCGTCTGCGCGCTGTTCGACCAGTTCCTCGGCATCGCCCAATCGATGACCGGACAACCGGGCGTCACGGGCACCCTGACCGCCCGGCTGAATCGACCGACGCCCCTGTGCACCGAACTGCATCTCATCGCACGGGTCAAGCAGGTTGTCGGGCGCAAGAACTTCATCAGCGGCGAGATCTGGGCCAACGGCGTCATGACCGCGAGTTGCGAATGCCTGTTCATCCACGTCAGCCGCGAGCGCTTCCGCCAACTGCAACTGGGAGGCTGACCTGCCGCTGCGCCGGGTGGTGCCGACCAGGGCATGGCGGAATGGCCCAGGCACGGGCAGGCATTGTATGTCCTGACCCGCGGAGGCTATAGTGCGCTTCCGATCCCCTGCAAGGAGTGCACCATGACTTCCCTTCCGCTGGCTTCCCTGATCACCCTGCTGGTGCTGTTGCTGATGTTCGCCACCGCGCTCAACGTCGGCCGCGCCCGCAGCCTTTACGGCATCATGGCCCCCGCGGTAAGCGGGCATGAGATGTTCGACCGGGCCTTCCGCATCCAGATGAACACGCTGGAAAGCGCCGCCATCATGCTGCCGGCCCTGTGGCTCTATGCAGGCTTCATCGGCGACCGCGGCGCCGGCATGATGGGTGCAATCTGGTTGCTCGGCCGCGTCTGGTATGCCGTCGCCTATCATTCGGACCCGAAAAAACGCAGCGCCGGTTTCGGCATCGGCTTCCTCGCCTTCGCCGGACTCTGGGTCGGCGCGCTGTGGGGCGTGGTCAGGCTGCTGCTGCGCTGAACAACCGCGCCACGGATCACGCCACCCCGCCTACAATCCATCCCATGCCCAACCAACAAGCCGCCCGCCTGCGGGCCATCATCGACACCCTGGAAGCCGGTCTGGTCGAACGCCGCCAGAGCGTGCGGCTCTGCCTGCTGGCCGCACTGGCCGGCGAACACAGCCTGTTCATCGGCCCGCCGGGCACGGCCAAAAGCGAACTGGCGCGACGCCTGCACACGGTGTTCCGCGAGGGGCGCTACTTCGAGCGGCTGCTGACGCGCTTCTCGGTGCCCGAGGAACTGTTCGGCCCGCTGTCGATCAAGGCACTGGAAGAGGACCGCTACGAGCGGCATACCGACGGCTTCCTGCCCGACGCCTCGATCGCCTTCATCGACGAGGTGTTCAAGGCCAACAGCGCCATCCTCAATGCCCTGCTGACGCTGCTCAACGAACGCGAATTCGACAATGGTGCCGGACGTCAGGCCTGTCCCCTGATAAGCGCCATCGGCGCCACCAACGAGGTACCGGAAGACGAAATCGCCGAAGCCTTTTTCGACCGCTTCCTGGTGCGGGTGCCCGTGGCGCCGGTCAGCGCCGGCGGCTTCGGCGCCCTGCTCGAAGCCGGCCGCGTGCGCGACTGGACGCCGCCGCCGGACGCACTGAGGCTTAACGGCAGCGACCTTGACCGCCTCGCCGGGGCCGCTGCCGCAGTCACGCTGGAACCGGCCTTCATCGCCGTGCTGGCCGAACTGCGCCAGCATTTCGCGACCCAGCCCATCCACGTTTCGGACCGGCGCTGGGTCAAGATCGTCTGGCTGCTGCGCGTGGCGGCCGCCGGCGAAGGACGCCCGGCCGTGGCGCTGTGGGACCTGCTGCTGCTGCCCTGGCTGACCGCGCCCGATGCGCCGCGCCAGGGCGCCGTGGCCGACTGGCTGGCGACACGGCTCGGCGTGCGTGAGGCATTCTCGCCCCTGCGCCTGACGCGCGTGGTGGCCGCCTTCGAAACGCAGCTCGAAGCGGAACTGCGGGCCAACGATCTCGATTACGACGAAGCCGGACGCCTGAAATTTTCGGTCAGCGAGCTGGCCGACGAAATCGGCGATGCCAAGGGGGGTGCTTCCGCACCGCGCATCAGCTATAGCCGGCCGCGGCTCTACGGCGAAATGCACATCGCAGCCCGCGTGCGCCAGGTCGATTCCCTGCTCGAACGCATTGCCGGCTATGCCGCCGAAATAGCCACGCAGCGCGCCGGCCTCGCCGCCTATGCGGCGCGAAGCCTCTGGCTCGACCATGAACTCACGGCGCGCGCCGGCGCCAACCTGGAAGCCACCGCCACCGCCGTCGACGAGCTTGCGCTGCGTGCCCGCGCCACGCGCGCCGGCTTCCTCGCCCTGCCGCGCCTGGAATCCGACAACGGCAATGTTCCTGAGCCGGTGCACCACGAAGCGCTCGACGCAGCATGAGCAATGCGCTGCCGCCCTCGCTGCTGTTTGCGGACGGCGAGCACTGCCTGGCGCCCCTCGACGGCCTGGCGCGCCCGCTCTGGCTGGGCGGCCTGACCAATTCGCAGGGTAGCCTGGAGCCGCGCCTGGCTGGCCTGGCGACACTGCGCCATGAACTGTTCGATGGCACACGGCCCTGCCCGGAGGACTGGTCCTGGCCACCGCGCGGGATTGCCCGGACGCTGGCCGCTGCCATCGTCCGCCTCAACCTGCCCGCTTACTGCGCAGGGAAGGAGGAACTTACCGACACGGTACTGATGAGCATCCTGTTCCACCTCGATTTCATCGTCGATTATCGCGATCGCGGTGCCGGCGAGGACGCGGCGATCGCCATGGCGATCGAGGCCTTCTGCTCGGAATGGCAGCAGCATTGCGGCGAAATCGACGAACTGATCCAGGTCTTCGGCATGGTGCCCGACGACTGCGAGCACCAGCGCTGGGACCAGATGCGCGGCCTGCTGCAATCATCGGGCTGGCGTGAAGTGCTGCGCATCCGCCGCCTGCTGGCCGACCTGCCGGAACTGTCGCGCATCATCCGCGGCCTCGGCCGCTCGCGCCAGGCCGAAGACGAGGACGAGGCCAGCCGCACCGTGGTCGAAGTGATGGAGCAGGCCGTCGCGCGCCGTGCCGAAGCGCGCAGCGTACGTGTGCCCGACATGCCGGGCGAAACGCGCGGCATCCACCGCTCCGACCGCATCGCGCGCATGCTGCCGGCCGAGTCCATCCTGCTCGGCCATCCGCGCCTGCGCCTGGTGTGGCATGCGCGGCGCGCGGAACGCACCCTGCTGAGCTACGAAGATGACGACCGCATGACCGAGATCCGCCTGCATCAGGCCATGGTCGCGCAACCGCGCCCCGGGCCGCAGGCCGGAAAGCGCGCCGAGCAGGGACCGATGCTGGTTTGCGTGGACACCTCGGGTTCGATGCAGGGCGGCGCCGAGGCGGTGGCCAAGGCCGTTGTGCTGGAGGCCATGCGTACCGCCCATGCCCAGCGCCGGCCCTGCCAGGTGTTCGCCTTCGGCGGCCCCGGCGAACTGCTGGAAATGGAATTGCCGGTCGACTACGCCGGCATCGAACGCGTTACCCGCTTCCTGGGCCAGGCCTTTCGCGGCGGCACCGACATCTGCGGGCCGCTCGAAGCGGCCATCGCCAAGCTCGAAGATGCGCGCTGGCACCTGGCCGACCTGCTGGTCGCCAGCGACGGCGAGTTCGGCGCCACGGCCGAGGTCGCCGCGCGCCTGGCCGCCATCAAGAGCGACCTGGGCCTGCGTGTGCAGGGCGTGCTGATCGCTGACCGCGAAACCGTGGGTCTGCTCGAAATCGCCGACCACATCTACCCGGTTCGCGACTGGCGCCGTTACGGCGGCATCAACATGGATGCGCCCATCCCCACCCATCGCCTGACCGCAATGTTTTTTCCCGGAGCCTTGCGCAACGAGGCGAACCGGGATGCCACCGTCGGCGGCGACGCAGCCTCCGCGATCGTGCGCGCCGGACGCCCGCGCAACGGGCAATAAGCTCCGCCCCGGATATCCGACCTCACCACGCGTCCGGATCAGGCACCGACGGCAACCGGTTCTTCGCCTCATCCTCGCGGATCCTGTTCTGCCTGAGTCTTTCGTTCTTGTCGTCGTTGGCGAAGACGAAGCGGCCATACAGCACGCAACCCTTCATGCCCGGGTCACAGGGCAGGTTGCCAACCTTGCTGCACCTGTCGTCGGCTTCGTGCGGACATCCCCATGAACCGGCCATGACTCGTCCCTTGTTGTCGGTTGAAAAAGCGCCAGCGGTCCATCAGGATCGCTGCCGGCACACGCGGAGCCTTCAGTCGGCGTGTTTTCCTCACATGATGCATGGAGCGCATTGTAGCGGTCACTGAGTATGCGTTGATGACCAGGCCGGTTTGGGCGCCCTGCACTCGGTGACGAACGGCCGGTTGAGCGATCCGGCATATCACATCCACCGCTTTAGACACGGTTAGTACCTTGGTACATTGGCTATAAGCTTCGATAGAGCTAATCTCTGACTTGCGCAAGGCTACTTTTTCCATGGAAAAGCCATCAGCGGGTAAGGAGAATCGGTCGTCCCCATCATGTCGCAATTCGAAACCAAGCTACGCAGGTATGCCGGCCTGCTATTGATCTTAGCCATGGAGTCGCCCGTATTTGCCGCATCGGTCATGCCTGGGCCAATCGACGAAGGAACGCTGTCAATCGAATCGCCCGTGGTACAAAAAATTCTCCGGCGGGGCTACTTTCTGGAACATTCAAATGCCAACGGCAGCGATATGGAAAATGCCGCTCGACTGTACTGCCTTGCGGCACGCTTGGGCAGCCTGGAGGCACAGTACCGCTTAGGCTTGATGATTCTCGATGGCCGCGGCATTACCCATAGCAGCAATAGCGCTACGACATGGTTCAGCATTGCCGCCGGAAATGGACATGAACGTTCAAGTACGGCTTTGGAGACGATCGGGATTGAAAAGGAATCCTTGCCTGATTGCCGCTAAGCGCCAGGTCCGGTTTTCCTGCAGCGATTGCTTCGCCCGGCAAGCCGTCTGATCAAACATCTGCAGCACCCGGAGCATGCAGGCGCCTGGCGAACACAAAGCCATATGCCAGCGCCGGCACGAAGGCGCAAGACAGCGCCAGCCACAGCAATATGGCGAAGCCGCCGCTGACCAGGAAGCCGGCCATGCCCGGGCCCAACATCGAAGCCAGGGCGAAAGCGGCCGGAACCAGCATGATGGATCGCCCCGAAACGTCGAAGCGGGCTATGGCCGCGGTCTGGAAGATGCAACTGAAAGTCAGGCCCACTTCCCAGATCCAGGCGCCTATCGCATAGGGCAGGAAACTCTTTGCCGTTGCCAGCAGGATCAGACCCAGCGAGATCATGCCGAGTGCCAGCAGATGCGGCGCACGGAAACCGAAGCGGCTGCCGATGGCGGCGGCACCCAGGGCGGCGGCGCCGCCGAGCAGCTTGAGCACCGCAAACACCGTTCCCAGTTCGGCGGGCGCAAGCGGGATGGCGTTGCCGATGCGTTCGAGAAAGGCCCACAGGCCGATCTCGCCGGTGAGAAAGAGGAACAGGATGACGAGGGCCGCGTAGGCCAGCAGCGCCGGCGGATGTTTCTCCGCGCGGGCCTCTGCCGACGCGCTGGGCATGTCGCCGTGGTTGGGCAAGCGCAGTGCGCTGAGCGACAGCAGCAGGATGATGCCGGCCAGCGCGGTGGCCGCACCCGGATAGCCGTAGGGCGCGATGAACAGCGGCGGCAAGGCGAACAGCACCGCGGCCGTGGTGCTCAACTCGATGCCTTGCCTGACGCCGAGCGCCCGCTCCTTGTTCGGCAGTTCGCCGATTATGCGCATGCCGAGACAGGTCATCAATGCGGCGAAGAATCCGACCGCCGCCCAGATCGGATATTGCCCCTCGATCGGCAGCCGGCTCGAGACCAGCAGCGCCGTTGCGGCGCCGAGCGCGCAGCCGAGAGTGAGCCGGCGCCAGTTGAGCCTGTCGATGAACAGCGCGGCCGCCAGCGTTCCCGCCAGGTAGCCGGCGAAGCAGCTGGATCCGAGCAGGCCGGCCTGCTGCGGACTGAGGTGGAAGGTATCGGCGAGCGTACCGAGCAGGATGGGCAGCGCATTGAACGGCAGGCCGCCTATCGTCGAAGCGAAGCTCGCCGCCAGCATGATGGCAATGATCTGCCGGTCGCTGAAATTCCTCATGCCTGCGCTCCTTTGTAAGTCTCGTCATGCGCCGGGTGCGCAGCAACAGGGCAGACCATAACGGAGCCTCGCGGCGAGTTCATCCGCCGCTTGGACTAGAGCCGGCCTTTGCTGCACAAATACGCGGCCCTGCCCAAAACAGGCAAAGGAACGGAAGCGGTCAAGTTTGTCGATTCCTTGCCACGCTAAAATCGCACAGAAATCAGTTGCCGGAATACGCGGCACGATCAGGATCCGGAGGAATGAACGCATGAAGCTGGGACTGCAATTCGGCTACTGGGGCTCCAACGCCCCGGCCGACGGCAATGTCAAGTTGGCGCAGGAGGCGGAAGCCCTCGGCTTCGACTCGGTATGGATGGCGGAATCCTGGGGCAATGATGTGTTCACGCCCCTGGCCTGGATCGGAGCGCAGACCCGCAAGATCAAGCTCGGCACCGCCATCGCCCAGTTGTCGGCGCGCACCCCGACGGCCTGCGCCATGGCAGCCCTGACGCTGGATCGACTGTCAGGCGGCCGCATGATCCTGGGCCTGGGCGTATCCGGGCCGCAAGTGGTGGAAGGCTGGTACGGTCAGCCCTTCGAAAAGCCCCTGGCGCGCACCCGCGAATATGTCGATATCGTGCGCCAGGTCCTGCGCCGTGAAGCGCCGGTGAGCAATCCGGGGCCCCATTACCCGCTGCCCTACCGCGGGCCCGGCGCCACCGGCGTCGGCAAACCGCTGCGCGCCAATACCCACCCGCTGCGCGCCGGCCTGCCGATCTACCTCGGCGCCGAGGGCCCGAAGAACGTCACCCAGACCGCGGCCATCGCCGACGGCTGGCTGCCCCTCTACTACAGCCCCTTTCATCCGGAGATCTACGCCGATCAACTGAAAGATGCCAAACCCGGCTTTGAGATTGCGCCGATGGTGATGGTCAATATCGGCGACGATCTGTCCAAGGCCCTGTTGCCGGCCAAGGCGGCCCTGGCATTTTATGTCGGCGGCATGGGCGCGCAGGAGCACAACTTCCACAAGAACCTGATGGCGCGCATGGGTTACGCGGCGGAAGCCGACAGGATCCAGGAACTGTTCCTGGCCGGCAGGCGCGACGAGGCGGTGATGGCGGTACCCGATGCCTTCGCCGATGAAATCACGCTGTCGGGGCCCAAGGCGCGGATCAGAGAGCGGCTCCAGGTCTGGCGCGATTCGCCGGTGACCACGCTGCTGATAGCGGGCAGCGGCGGATCGCAGATGCTGCGCGACATCGCCGAACTGGTACTTTGACCCGAAGTGGCATCCGCTGCAGTTTTGCCCCCCGCCGGCAGCCGGCCCGGACCGTGAAGGAGGAAGTTCCGATGCCGGCTTTCACCGCCAGGACAAGTCAGGCGAAAGCTGCAAAGCCAGTCTGCGCCAGGGTCTCCGCACTGAGCGGCAGGTAGCTCCGCCCCGCCTCGTCGCGCACATAGAGCGGATCGCCGCAGCGCGCCGGATCGTAGCCCTGGGCCTGCAGGTCGACCTTGCGCAGCTTGTAGGTGCTTGTCATGTCGGCCTGGGCGCAGAGACGCAGGAACTGAGGCGCGGCGTAGCGCGGCAGGCGCTGCTCGGTAAGCGCGTAGAACGCCGCAGCATCAAAATCCATCCCGGCACGCAGCACCAGCGCGGCCATGCCGCAACGGCCCTCCTGTCCGGGTACGGCAACCCCGTAGATGGTCACAAACTCCAGCGCCGGAAAATCCGCCAGTGCAGCGGCCACCTCCATGGTCGACACGTTCTCGCTCTTCCAGCGGAATGTGTCGCCGATGCGATCGACAAACCAGCAGTAGCCGTCCTCGTCACAGCGCAGCAGATCGCCCGACCGCCACCAGGCATCGCCTTCGCGGAAAACGTTGCGCAGGATCTTCTTCTGCGTCGCCTCCTTCGAGGTGTACCCCTCGAAGCGGGTGGCGGCGGCCTCTTCGTAAATCATGCCGATGGCTTCGCCGGCCTCGCCCGGCTGGCAAAGGACATAGCGACCTTCGGCATCGCGCGGATGGCAGTCGTTGCTGCTGTCGTAGCGCACCAGGCGCAGGTTGGTCTTTTCCCAGAAGGGAACGCGGCCGCAGGAACCGATGCGATTGTCGAGGTTCATCAGGCTGCAGTTGGCCTCGGTCGCACCCCAGGTCTCGACGATGTCCATCGACCCGAAGCGCTCCACCCAGCGCTGCCACAGTTCGGCGACCATCCCGGTGCCGCTGATGCAGCGCAGACTGTGCTGCTTGTCCTGCGGGCTCGGGGCTTGATTGAGCAGGTAGCGGCATATTTCGCCGACGTACTGGCAGACGGTGATGCCATGGCTGCGCACATCGCTCCAGAACTCGCGCGCACTGAAGCGGCGGCGGATGAAGATGGCCGCGCCGCAATGCAGCGCCGTCGAACCGACGGCGTTGGCGGCAGCGCCGTGATACAGAGGCAGGAAACAGTAGAAGACGTCGTCGCTGGTCACACGCCAGCCCACTTCCATGGCGTCGCCCGTCAGCAGCCAGCGCATGTGGCTGTAGATGGCTGCCTTGGGCAGACCGGTGGTGCCGGAGGTAAACACCAGCACCGCCGGACTCTCGCTGCGGATGCCGGCACGCCAGGCGCGCGGGGAATTGTCGCGCGGTGCTGCGGCGACCAGCGGCGCCAGTTCCAGCACTGCCAGGGCGCGGTGTTCGGGCGTGGCGGGTTTTTCGGGATCCGGCCACAGCCAGAGCGGCAGATTGCCCTCCAGCCCGGCAAAGCCGGCGAGGCACTCCTCGCCCGCGATCACGGCCCTGGCACCGGCCTCGGCCAGCGCATGCTGCAGTTGCCGGCCGCGGATCTGGGTATTGAGCAGGGTAACGGTGACGCCCAGCTTGGCAAGGCCGAACCAGAGGATGAACAGGTCGGGCCGATTCTCCATGGCCAGGGCGCAAACCTCGCCGGATTTCAGCCCGAGGCCGTGCGCGGCGTGCGCCACCTGGTTGGCGCGGGCATTGACTTCCTCATACGTGAGGACGAGACCGGCGTAGAGCAGGAAGGGCCGCCCGGCGAAGCGCAGGGAGCGCTCCTCGAGGCGGTCGGCGATGGTGTATTCGGCCTCGGGCCTGAAGCGCGCCACCGCCACGGCACGGGCGTCCAGTATGGCCTGCGTCTGCTCGCGCGGCACGATCCGGGCCGTGTCCTGGTCACTGCCATGGTTCATAGTCTGACTTCCTCGAATGTCACCATAATTTGCAGGCATACAGTACCGGCGAGACCGGGCGCCAACGTCGTCCTTTCGGACGAGGCCGAAACGGCGCGCATCCTGCAAACTAGGCCCGATGCTGCGCCATTGGGCGCCGGAATCCAAAGGAGACTGAAACATGAGCGGACCGCTGCACACCCAGCTGTGCGAAAAGCTAGGGATCGAATATCCCATCGTCGCCTTCACCCACTGCAAGGATGTAGCCGTCGCCGTCATCAACGCCGGTGGCTTTGCGGTCATGGGCGAAGCGCTGCACACGCCCGACCAGATCGCCGCCGACATCAAGTGGATTCGCGAGCGCGTCAATGGCAAGCCCTTCGGCATCGACCTGGTGCTGCCCTCCTCGGTGCCCGAGGAAAAGACCCTGGACCAGCTGCTGGCCATGATTCCGCCGGGACACCGCGAATACGAGCAGATGATCAAGCAGAAGTACAACGTTCCGGACCCCAAGACCGCGCCGGACATCTATCACTGGGGCGGCCTCGACCAGAAGCGCGCCATGGACCAGATGGAAGTGATTTTCGACGAACGGGTACCGGTGTTTGCCTCCGGCCTCGGCTCGCCGGCCTTCCTCCTCAAGCGCGCACACGAACTGGGCATGCAGGTCTGGGGACTGGTCGGCAAGCCGCGTCAGGCCAAGCGCCAGATCGAGGCCGGCACTGACGTCATCATCGCCCAGGGCTATGATGCCGCCGGCCACACCGGCAACATCGGTACCTTTTCCATCGTGCCGCAAGTGGTCGACGCGGCGCGCGGCACCGGCGTCGCCGTGATCGCCGCCGGCGGCGTCGTTACCGGCCGCCACCTGGCTGCCGCCCTGGCACTCGGCGCCGACGGCGTCTGGACCGGATCGCTGTGGCTGACGTCGCGCGAGTCGGATGTCAACCTGCCGCTGAAGGAGCGCCTGCTTGAATGCGAGACCGACGATGCCATCATCTCCGATTGCATCTCCGGCTACACCATGCGCACCACGCGCAGTCCCTGGCATGACTCCTGGCTGGCCCCGGAAGCGCCGGAGGTGCTCAAGCCGCCGTTGCAGATGATGCTCTCCGCCAACTATATCCAGGGCTCGCTCGACTACCAGCGCAAGGACCTGATGACCGAAGCCGCCGGCCAGGGCATCCACTACATCACCGAGATGAAGCCGGCGCGACAGATCCTTTCCGACATCGTCGAAGAGGCACTCGATGTCTTCGACCGATTTGCCGCCGACTGAGGCCGCCGCCGCGCCGTATCGCGAGGGCTTCGATCCGCGCTATGAGGGGCGCCGCGCCGAGTGCGACGGCGGCCAGCCGCTGGCCGGTACCCATCTTTCCGGGCGCCAGGAATTCACCGGCACCCTGACGGGAAATTATCGCGATTTCGGTGACTACCCCTGGCGCTGGTTCCTCCTCACCGAGTTGACCCGCAAGCCGCACGCCTTCCCCCATGCGGCGGTGTGGTGCGCGCAGGAAAGCCTCACCCTGCTCGACGGACCACCGCCCAACACCATCCAAGGAGCATGATGCCATGCGCATTGTCGTCTGTGTCAAGGAAGTAATGGACCCCGCCGCGGTCAACAACTACGCGCTGGCCGGCAAGCTGAAAATGGCCGCCGACGGCAAGACGCCGGAGGCCGCGGCAGTGCCGCGCCTGATCAACGGTTACGACGAGCAGGCGATGGAGGCAGCCCTGTTGCTGCGCGACGCCGGCCTCGACTGCAAAATCACCGCGGTATCCATCGGCCCCGAGCAGAAGAACCTGCTCAAGCACTGCGCCGCCCTCGGCGCCGACGAAATAGTCGCCATCGATGCCGGCAGCGCCGAGATCGACTGGCACGGCGTCGCCGCGATCCTCACGGCCTACATCAAGGGCAGCGGCGGCGCCGATCTGGTGATCTGCGGCCGCCAGGCCTCGGACGACGACCAGGGCGTGGTGCCTCTGCTGCTGGCCGAACAGCTCGGCATGGCGGCGGCGACGCTGGCGCGCAAGCTGGACATGGCCGGCGGCGAACTTAAGGTAACGCGGGTAACGCCTGACGGCGACGAAGTGGTGCAGGGCAAGTTGCCGGCGCTGGTGACGGTGAGCAGCGAATTGGGCACGCCGCGCTTTCCCACGGCCAAGGCCAAGATGGCGGCGCGCAAGATGGTGCCGAGTGAAATCACTGCCGCGTCGCTCGGCCTGGGCGCAGCAGAACTGACGCCGCGGGCGCCGCTGCTGCGCCAGTTCGTGCCCCAGGTTCAGGGCAACTGCGAATTCATCTCGGGATCGCCGGCCGATGCGGCGCGCGAGCTGCTTGCCAGGCTGCGCGCCGACCGGGTGATCTGAGTCCCGCCGGGGCGGGTCTCAGACGCCCCTGAAAACCGCCTTGCGCTTCTCGAGGAAGGCCATGGTGCCTTCCTTGGCATCCAGCGTCGAGGCGATGACCACCCCGGCCAGGCCTTCGTAGTCGAGCATCTCGTCGAGGGTAAAGTGGTCGGAGAGGTGAATCATGCGCCGCGCCATATCTACGGCGGCGCTGGCTTTCCCGGCAATCAGCTTGGCATATTCCAGCGCGGCCTTCAGGGCCTCGCCTTCCGGCACCAGTTCGTCGATCAGGCCGAGTTGCTTGGCTTCCTCGGCCTTCACCATCTTCGCCGTCTCGACCAGCATCAGGGCGTTGGAGCGGCCGACGACGCGCGGCAGGAAATACGACAGACCGCAGTCCGGGGCGACGCCGATGTTGGCGAAAATCGCCGCCATCTTCGTCGTCGGATCAGCAAAGCGGCGATCGCAGGCCAGCGCGTAGGCCAGCCCGGCGCCGACGGCGTGGCCCTGCAGCGCTGCGATCACCGGCTTGTCCACCAGGATCAACTGCCGCGCCACATCGAAGAAGAACAGCCCGGGCGTCTTGCGCTGGTAGCGCGGGATCGGACGCGAGGCGTCGGAGGTGCCGGGCATCGGCCGGTCGCTCTCGCCGGAAATGAAATCGACGTCGCCGCCGGCGCAGAAGGCGCGCCCGGCGCCCGTCAGCACGATGCAGCGCACCTCGTCACGGGTGCGCAAGTCGGTGAGCAGTCCGGCCAGCTCCTCAGCCAGTTCCCAGCTGATGGCATTGAGTTTCTCCGGACGGTTGAGGGTGATGATGCCGACACCCTCGTCGATCTCGAAGCGTATGTACTTGAATTCTTCGCTCATGGCGCGCGATCCTCAGCGGAATTGCGGAATGATTTCCTGGTCGTACCAGGTGATCCAGTCCAGGGTTTGTTCCAGAGTGTCGAGCTTGGGCGGGCGCACCTGCACCGACGTGGCGCCGGCCTTCTGCAGGCCCTCGAGTTCGCGCAGCACGCCCTCGCGGTCGCCCGAAATCGCCGTGTCGCCCTTGGCCTGATGGTGATCGTCGACGTTGTAGGCGGTAGTGGTGACCATGATCTCGAAGCGACCTGCCTTGGCTTCCCAGCCCGGCATCTTGCGCATCGCCTCGATGCAGCCGGGCAGCGTTTCGGCAGTGACCAGCCAAGGAATCCAGCCGTCGCCGAGGGCCACCGCGCGGCGCATCGCCGCTTCCGAGTTGCCGCCGATGTAGATCGGCGGGTGCGGCTTCTGCACCGGCTTCGGTTCGATGACAACGTCCTTGAAGCTGACGAACTGGCCCTGGAAGTTCGGACGATCGGCAGTCCATGCTTCCTTCAGCGCCCGCAGGTATTCGTCGGTGATCTTGCCGCGCTTCTCGAACGGCACGCCGAGCACCTTGAATTCCTCTTCGAGGTGGCCGACCGCCGTGCCCAGGGTAAAGCGCCCGCCGGCGATGAATTCGACAGTGGCGATCTGCTTCGCCAGCAACAGCGGATGACGGTAAGGCAGCGCCAGGATGTAGGTGAGCATGTGGATGCGCTCGGTGGCGCCCATCAGCACGGCCGCCGCCGAGAGTCCCTCGACGAAACGCGTGCCCATGGCCTCGGCCATGCCCACCGGCATCACCAGATGCTCGGGGATGGTCAGCCAGTCCCAGCTCAGTTTGTCGGCGGTGCGCGCATAACGGAGAATTTCAGCGCCGCCGGCCTTGGATTCCCAGGGCGCAATGGCCGGCGGATAGTTGTCCAGGCCCGAAGCAGACAATGCGAATCTCATGATGTGGTTTCCTCCCGATCAATAAATGACCTGGCGTTCGACCAGGTCGTTGTAGCGCGCCTCGGAAAGTCCGAGGATCTTCTTGAAGACGGTGTCGTTGTCCTGCCCTATCGTCGGGCCGGGACGGATAACCGGTTTGCTGCGGCTGGTCTTGACGTAGGCGCCGTAGATGGTTTCCTTGAAGCCGAGCGGATGGGTGACCTCGATGTAGGTCTTGCGTGCCTGGAAGTGCGGGTCGCCAAGCAGGTCGCCGACATTGAGCACCGGTGCCGCAGCGACGCCGAAGCCTTGCAGCAGGTCCGCCAGTTCGCGGTCATCGAACTGCGCCGTCCATTCGCCGAGCAGCGCATGCAGCGTGTCGATGTGCAGGAGGCGCTGCTCGTGCGTGGCAAACTCCGTCACCTTGAGCCACTCCGGATGCTTCAGCGCTGCCAGCAGTTTGTGCCACTCGTCGTCGCTGGCGACGACGATGCTGATCCAGCGGTCATCGCCCTTGCAGGGAAAAACGCCGTGCGGTGCCGCGGCGCCGAGCGGATGTTCGTTGCTTTTCGGTCCGCCGCTGCGGCCGTTGAGCACGTAATCCATGTAGGCCGGGCCGACCATCTGCATCACCGCTTCCTGCTGCGAGAAGTCGATGTGCTGGCCGTCACCGCTGTTGCGGCGGTGATTCAAGGCCGCAATGATGGCAAAGGCACCGAAAATGCCGGAATAGGGATCGGAGAAGGCATTCTCCACCGGCACCGGATCGCCGCCCTTGTATCCGACCAGGCTGTCGAGGCCGGTGGTCGAGGTCAGGCTGAGGCCATAGGTGCGCAGATCCTTCATCGGCCCGTACAAGCCGGCACCGGGCATCGAGAACAGGATGATGTCCTGCTTCAGCTTGCACAGTTCCGCGTAGCCGAGACCGAGCCGCTCCATCACGCCCGGGCCGAAGTTCTCGATCACAACATCGGACTGCGCGATCAGGTCCTTGACCAGTTGCAGCGCCTCGGGTTCCTTCAGGTTCAGGGACACGGAACCGTTGCCGGCCCAGCAGGCGTGGTTAGACAGGCTGCGGTCGGGGCTGGGCTTGCCCTCGGCGAACGGCGGCAGATTGCGCGTCATGTCGACGCGTGCGCGCGATTCGACCTTGAACACTTCGGCACCGAGAAAACTGAGCGTCTGGCCGGTCACCGGACCGGCCCACACCCAGCCGAAATTGACGACGCGGATACCCTGCAGCGGCAAGGCATTGGCATTCATATCGCGCCCTCCTGCCGGAGTGCGGCAATCTCGCCGGCGTTCAGGCCAAGCACGCTGCCATAGACCTCGTCATTATGCTGTCCAAGCAATGGCGCCGGCCGCGTCGGGCCGCCGGGACAGGCCGGCAGCTTGAACGGGGCGCCGAGGTTCTTCAGCTTGCCGAGTTCCGGATGCTGCATATCGACGAAGTAGTCACGCGCCTTCAGATGCGGCTGCTCGGCGGCTTCGGCGACGGTGTAGACGGCCGTGATCGGGCAACCGGCGGCCTGGCACTTCTGCTGGATTTCCATCTTGGTGTGTTGCATGGTCCATTCATGCAGAAAGGAATAAATTACGTCGGCATTTTCGGCGCGCGTCTTCATGTTCTGGAACATGTCGAGATCGGCCCAATCAGGGTCGCCCATGACCTTGCGCAAGCCGTTCCACTGGCCCGGTTCCAGCGCCAGCATCCAGACGTGGCCATCCTTGCAGGGCATTATGGTGGCCGGCGCACCCTGTGGCAAGCCGACGCCGGTGCGCTTGTCGAAACGGCCGTCCTGGGCGTAACCGCCGATGTTCTGGCCGCCGATGAAGGCAGCGGCAATGGCCTCGGCACAGGAGACATCGAGCTGCTGACCGCCACCGACCAGATCGCGGCCATACACCGCAGCCAGGCCCCAGCTGGCGCCGGCAACGGCGCCGAAATAATCGGCCGAGAATGTTCCATGCTGCAGCGGCATTTCGCCGGGCCGGCCGCAATAGCGCGAACTGGCACCGGACAGGTGATAGGCATTCAGGTCGTAGCCGTTCCACGCGCTGTAAGGCCCGGTCTGGCCGAAGGGCGTGATTGAAATCGCCACCAGGCGCGGATTGATGGCGGCGATGCCGGCATAGTCGAGGCCCCAGGCCTGCATCTGCTGCGGCAGGTTGTTCTCGATCAGGACGTCGGCCCAGGCCAGCAGGCGCGTGAAAAGATCGCGGCCCGCAGCGCGCGCGACGTCGCAGGTGATGCCGCGCTTGTTGGTGTTGTTGATGAAATACAGGCCGCTCTTTTCCGGGTGCGGCTGATCACCGGGGAAGGGTCCCATGGCGCGCGCGGCGTCGCCGCCAGGCGACTCGACCTTGATCACGTCGGCGCCGTAATCGCTGAACAGCTTGGCGCAATAGGGCGCCGATACCATCTGGCCGAAGTCGAGTACCTTGATGCCGCCCAGCGCGCCCGGTTTTGATTCAGACATGTTCCCCGCTTCCTCTCATGGCCGCTGACTGAACTGCAGCAGCAGGTCCGGTTTGTCGGTCAGATCCCATACCGTTCCCTCGATGCGCCGCGCCCGCGCCACCACGTCGTGGTTGTATGAATAGCAGGTGCCGTCGGGCATCTTGTCGGCGCCGGCAGGATAGTCCTGGAACGGCAGCCTGGAAACGCGCCGCGATTGCGCCACGTAATAGCCGCGCTGCAGGGCCACCGCGGCCTCCAGCGCCATGCCCGTGTAATGTTGCGAGACCCAGGCGTAGAAACCGCGTTTCATGGGCCGGCCGGCGTGCGCCAGCGGTTCCGCCACGGCATCGTTGCTTACCTGCCATGCGTGTACCGGCTCGCCGTCGCAAGCGACGCGCATGGCCGTCAGGCCGGCGCGCTCGTCATCGACGCTGATGTCATAAAGACGGACGAAGCCCGGCGGCTTGCCGGCGTGCGCCACAGCCAGCATCGCCATGTCGTGCAGGTGGGTGCAATTGGCGCCCTGCGGCAGGCGTTGCCGCAGCGCGGCGGCGTCGATCTGCAAGTCCATGCCGAGCAAAGGCTGCAGCCGCGCCGGCGCCTCGGCGCAGGTGACGAAAGGATGGCGCCTGACCTCCGCCTCGACATGCGTCACCCGTTGGCCGTCGTGCAGCAGATGCAGACAGAAGCCGTGATTGCTGTCCTCCAGCTCGACATCGACCCGCCCCCCGGCCGCCCGCAAACGCAGACGACGACGATAGACTCCGCTGCCGTAGGCCGGGTTGGGCTTGATCAAGCCAGTCTCCAGCGGGAGCGGATCATCGCTCAAACCGAAAACGGGTCGGCGACGGTGCGCTGATCGTTGCGGTCGAGCACGTCGGCGGCGACCAGATTCTCCAGATAGCGGCCATCCCACCAGTTCATCTGCAGTTGCTTGGCACGGCGATAGAAGAGCTGAATGTCATAGTCGAGGGTGAAGCCGATGCCGCCGTGAACCTGTTCGGCCATGGCGGTGACATCGCGGAAGGCCTTGCAGGCGAAAAGCTTGGCCATCGGCGCCAGGCGCTTGATGTCCCGGCCCTCGGAATGGGCCCAGGCGGCCTCGTAGACCATCACCTGGGCGCCATCGACCACGGCACTGGCATCGGCCATGTAGTGGGCCAGCGCCTGGAAGGCACCGATCGGCTTGTCGAATTGCACCCGGTCCTTGGAGTACTGCACGGTCATCTCCAGCGCCCGCGCCGCGCCGCCGGCGGCATAGGCGGCCAGCAGGATGATGCCGTCGTACATGGCCGCGTTCCAGGTCTGCCAGCCGGAACCGGCGGCACCGATGCGCTGCGTCGCCGGCACCAGGACCTGATCGAAGGTCACGCGGTACTGTGTATCGGAGGCCATGCTCTTCTGCTGTTCCAGCTTGATGCCGGGTGCCTTGGCATCGACCAGCAGCAGATCGACAGACTCTGCGGCATCGCCGGTGCGTACCAGCACCAGCAGCTTGTGCGCGGCCGCGGCGTAAAACACATGGCGCTTGACGCCGCTCAGGCGATAGCCGTCCGCGCACGGTTCGGCGCGCAACTGCACGCCTTCAGGGCCGAAGCCGCCGTCGGCTTCGTGCCATGCCGGCACCACGATCAGTTCGCCGCTGCCCAGTTGCGGCAGCCATTCCTGCTTCTGCGCGTCCGTGGCGCCGTGCTTGATCGCCGACAGGCTCATCACGGAACTGGAGAAATACGGGCCGGGCGCCAGAGTGCGGCCGAACTCTTCGTAGATCACCGCGCAGTCGAGCATGTTCAGCCCGAGGCCGCCGAGATCTTCCGGCAACAACACGCCGAGCAGGCCGGTGTCCTGCATCTGCCGCCAGAGTTCCGTCGGCACGCCGATGGGATCGTTCTCCATCTTGCGCACGACTTCCGGGGTGCTGCAGTCGCGGCAAAGGTTGCGCGCGGTATCGCGCAGCATGTTCTGTTCGTCGGTGAACTTCAGGTCCATGGTATCAATCTCGTCTTGTTGTAGCAGGGTTGATCAAGGCTGCCAGCGCGGTCCCTTGCGCAGCCAGGGGTTGTCATTCGGGTCGGCGGGCACGGCAACGCGCGCCTGACATTCGGTGGTGACCTGGCCGGCGACGGACACGGCCAGTTCCAGGTCCAGCCAGCAGCATCCGCCGGCATCGACGGTGCTGCGGGCGACACGGCCGGAAAACACCATCTCGTCGCCTGGAAACACCGACGTCTTCATCTTGAACTTGATGCGGCCGAGGCGCCCCTTGGGGCCGGTCCAGTCGGTGATGTAGCGCTCGAACCAGGCCGCGTTGTTGGGCGTGTTGATGAAGATGTTCCTGACGCCGTTGCGTTCGACGGCGAAGTCCTTGTCGTGATGCATGGGCCGCCAGTCGCGGCTGGCAAGCGCACCGAGGACGATGGTGGTGGCGCTGGCCGTGTGCGTCAAGATTGGCAACTGCTGCCCTTCCTGCACCTCGGAGGCCGTCAGGTTGTGCACTGCGCTCATTGTCCCGGCCTCCGGTAACCGAGCATGGTGTAAATGTCGGTGCCGACCCAGTCGCCGTGCTGATTGACCGTCTCGACGTCTATGGTCCAGAAGCGGCCGGTGCCGAGCTTGGTCTGCTTCAGCGGGCCGACCTCGCGCACGATCTGCCGCGTCGTCAGCACGTCGCCGATGCGCACCGGTTCGCCGAAAATGGTTTCGCTGCCGGCGACCACGGCCTCCGGCAGTTCGAGCAGTTCCTTCAGGTCGAAATGGGTCATCAGCGCCTTGCGCTCGCCCTCCGCACCCGGCGCCCAGTAATGCGGGCGGAACCAGACCGAGAGCATGGTCGGCGGCGCGATCTGGCCGCCGGTGATCTCCGCTGCCACCTTGCTGTCCCAGAACAGCGGATTGCCGTTATGCACGGCGGCGCAGGTGTTGTACACGTAGCCCATCTCGATCGGAAACTCGGTGCGCTCCTCGTACAGCGGCTTGCCTATCATCTCTTGCACTTTGCTTGGCAGTTGATCCGTCATGGCGTCCTCTCCGTGCCTACTCGATGACGCCGGCGGCGCGCAGACCGGCGATTTCCTCGCCGGCGAAGCCGGACGCCGACAGCACCGCCCCGGTGTCGGTAATACCCGGCGCACTGACCACGTGTTCGGGCGCATCGCGCTCGCCGCCTGCCAGCACCGCCGCCAGTTGTTCGAAATTCCCCTGCTGCGGATGGCGCGCCGGAACGAAGCTGTGCCGGGCGCGCAGATGCGCGTCCTGCGTCACCTCGGCAATATCCAGCACGGGTGCAACGCAGGTATCCTGGCCGGCCAGCAGGGCCACCCACTCGTCCCGGCTGCGCGTCTTGAAGCGGCCGGCAAAGGCCTGCCTCATGTCATCCTGCTTGCCAGCGTCATACTGGAAGGTGCTGAACTGCTCGAGTTCCAGCAGGCGGCAGAGATTGCGGAAGAAATGCGATTCGATGGCGCCGACTGAGAGATGTTTGCCATCGGCGGTCTCATAAACGCCGTACCAGGCGTACTTGCCGGTGAGCACGGACGAGTTCGGCCGCGTTTCCTCGCCGGTGGCGAGATACTGGTCGAGGTACAGCGACATCAGGTTGAGCACGCCGTCGGTGATCGCTACGTCGAGATAGGCACCCTCGCCGCTGCGCCCGCGCGCCAGCAGGGCGGCCATGATCGACAGGGCGGCGTGCATGCCGCCGCCGGCCCCGTCCGCCACGGTGGCGCCGGGGATGGCCGGACGGCCTTCGCCGTCGCGTCCGCTGCAGGCGAGAAAACCGCCCACTGCCAAGTAGTTGATGTCATGCCCGACCCAGCCGCTGTAGGGTCCGTCCTGCCCGTAGCCGCTGGTCGAGCAGTAGATGATGCCGGCATTGTGTGCCTTGATGTCCTCGTAGCCAACTCCCAACCGCGCCGCAACCCCCGGACGGTAGCTCTCGATCAGCACGTCGGCTTTCGCCGCCAAACGGTGAATCACCGCCCTGCCCGCGTCGGTCTTGAGATCGACGCGTATCTTCTGCGTGCCGCGACCGGCGCCGTAGGCGTGGAACACCGGATCGACCTGCTTGGCGCCCTGAGCCGCCACCGGCGCCACCTTGACCACGCGCATGCCGTAGTCGGCGAGGATGCGCGAAGCGCGCGCCGCCGGACCGACGCTGGCCAGGTCGAGAACTGTGTATCCCGAGAGAAAAGCCATGCCGCCGGTTCCGTCCTAAAAGTTGCGCGGCAGGCCGAGCTTGCGCGTGGCGATGATGTTCTTCTGCACTTCGGACGAACCGCCGCCGATGGTATCGATCACGGTGTAGGTGTAGCAGCTCTCGGAGCGACCCTTCAGGGGCGCATCTTCGGTGCCCAGCGCCAGCTGCCCGCCCGGTCCGACGATGTCCATGGTGGCATCGGCGAGACGACGCGACAGCTCGGTGGCATACAGCTTGTAGTGCGAGGCCTCGATGGTCGGCGTCTTGCTGCTGTTGAGCGCGGCATCGACGAAGCGGACGCCGAGCAGGCGCGCCACTTCGCACTCCGTGACCAGTTGCGCCACGCGCTGCCTGATCACCGGATCGTCCTTGAGCGCCTTGCCGTCGCGTTTGGCGGTCTTGACATAGTCGCACAGCAGTTCCATGCGGCCGCGGATCGGCGAGAAGGTAAACATCGAGAAACGCTCGATGTCGAGCGCTTCGGCGATGTACTGGAAACCCTTGTTCAACTGACCGACACGGTAGTCGTCATGAACGAAGACGTTATCGAAGAACACCGCGTTGGTGCGCTCGTTGCCCATGGTGTACATCGGATGGATGGTCAGGCCCGGATCATCCATGCGGATCAGGAACAGCGATATGCCGTGGTGCTTCTTCGCCTCGGGATCGGTGCGGGCACCGACCCAGTACCAGTCGGCGAAATGCGCCGAGGTGGTGAATACCTTCTGCCCGTTGAGCACCCAGCCGTCGTCTTTGCGCTCGGCCTTGAGGCGCATGGCGGCAGCATCGGAACCGGCGCTGGGCTCGGAGTAGCCGACGGCGAATTCGATGGTGGCGGCAAGGATCTGCGGCAGGAATTCCTGCTTGAGCTTTTCCGAGCCGACATTGATCAGGGTCTTGCCGATGATGCCGACGCCCTTGCCGATCTGCGGTGCGCCGACCGAGGAAAGCTTCTCGTTGAGCAGGTATTCGTAGAAGCCCCCGCCATCCTGGCCGCCGTATTGCTTGGGCCAGGTGATGCCCATCCAGCCGCGTGCCGCCAGCTTTTTCATGAAGGCGCGGCGTTCCGGCGTATCGCAGACCTGAGCCATGTTCTCACGCGTGACATCCATGGCCTTGATGTCATAGTTGTCCTTGAGAAACTTGTCCACCTCGCCCAAAAACCGGCGTTCTTCCTGAGAAAATTCAAAGTCCATGGCGTTGTCCCACTTGTCGTTGGTGTGCTTCAGCCCAAAACGCCGGCTTGGCGCAGGGCAGTGATTTTTTCCTGATCGAAACCGAGTAGTTCGCGCAGCACCTGCTCGCTGTGCTGCCCGACCGTCGGCGCCCGTCCCGGCGGCGGCAATTCCTCGCCGACAAAATGCACCGGAAAACCGAGCATGTCGGCGCCATGCTGCTGATGCGGCAGCAGCTTGAAACGCGCCTGGAACTGCGCGTCGTCGACGATGTTCTGCGGCGTATTGACCGGCGCGATCGGCGTGTTCGCCTCGGCGCTGAAGCTCAGCCACTGCTTCGATGTGCGCGTCCTGAATATGTCGCGCAGGATGGCCTGCAATTCGCGATTGCCGCGGGCGTGGTCGGCGTACTTCGAGCCGGGCCACTTCTCGAACAGGTCGAGGCGGCCGATGCCGGTACAGAAATTCTTCCAGAAGGCCTGTTCCGACGCCATGAACAGGACGTGGCCGTCGGCGGATTCGTACATCTGGTAGCGCACACCCTCGCGCATGCCGGCCGTCGCCACCGGGCGGCGCTTGTAGCCGTCGGACTTGTTGCCGGTGACGACGTCCTCCGGTCTGGCATAGGCCATGTAGCTTTCGCTGCGGTACCAGTCGAAGGCGGCGGCGGCATCGGACTGCGCCAGTTCCATGAAGCAGCCCTCGCCGCTGCTGCGGGCGCGCATCACGCCGGCCAGCACCGCCAGGCCGCCGAACAGGGGCGCGGCGTTGATGCCGATGCCGACGTGCTCGGGGATGAAGCAGAAACCTTCTTCGTCGTAGGCCGGTGTGCAGGCGCCGGACCAGGTGTCGTAGGCAATGCCGTGGGACGGCATTTCGGCGTAGGGACCGCTCATGCCGTAGCCCGAGACAGTGCAGAACACGATCTTCGGATTGATTGCCTTCAATTGCTCGTAGCCGAGGCCGAACTTGGCCAGGGCGCCGGGCTTCGATGCCTCGATCACCACGTCGGCGCCGCGTACCAGTTCGCGGTAGATCTCGCGCGCCTCTTCCTTCTTGAGGTCGAGCACCAGGCTCTTCTTGCCGCGGTTCAGGTGATAGTGCATCAACGAGACGCCTTCGATGATGGGCCAGGTCATCTCGCGGATGTAGTCGCCCGCGGGGGTTTCGACCTTGATCACCTCGGCGCCGAGGTCGGCGAATGCAGTCGTGATGGAGGCCGGGCCGAGGATGGAACTCTCGATGATGCGCAGGCCGGCCAGCGGTGGCGGAATCTTGCTCATGTCTCTCTTAATCAGTATCCGGCCGGTCTCAGCCGAGGTAGGCCTGGCCGCCGTCGAGGGCGATGCTCTGGCCGTTGACGTAGCGGCAATCGTCACTGCACAGCGTGACGACGAAGCGCCCGATGTCCAGTTCGCAGTTGCCGACGCGACGCATCGGGATGGTGGCGAAATAGGCCGCCGCTTCCTCCGGCCGCGCCGCTGACCAGCCGATCAGTCCTTCCGATTCGGCCAGCGGCAGCAACACGTTGCTGCGGATGTTGTCCTTGCCCCATTCGCAGGCGGCGGCGCGCGTCAGTTGGCGTATCGCCTCCTTCACCGCGCCATAGGCGCCGTAACCGCTGGCGTCCCAGCGCTTGCCGGCGGCACTGGCGAGATTGACGATGCTGCCGTCACCCTTGAGATAGGGATAACACAGCTTCATCAGGCGCAGCGTCGCCGCCGGACCCGACAGCCAGCCCGCCTCGAAACTCGCGTCGCTGACGTCCATCAGCTTGCCCATGGGGACTTCCTGGGCGTTGTTGACCAGGATGTTCAAGCCGCCGAAACGCTGCACCACGGCCTGCACGCAACTCTCCAACGAGTCCAGTTGCTTGACGTTGCATTCGACCGCCAGCGCTTCGCCGCCGGCTGCCTCGATTTCGCGCGCCGCATCCTCGACCTTGGCCAGGGTGCGACCGCAAACGGCCACCTTGACGCCGGCCTTGGCCAGAGCCACGGCGATGCCGCGGCCGACGCCCTGGCCGGCACCGGTGATCAGGGCAACTTTGCCTGCCAAGGTGGTCACGCGTCCGTCCTTACTTGGCAATATTGCGCTTGACCGGGTCGATCTTGGTCAGGCGAGCCAGATTGAGGCCGAGGATGTTGGCCTTGTCTTCCTTCGTCAGCTGCTGGAAGCCCCAGTTTTTCTGCAGTTCTTCCGGCATGTCCAGATCGGCGATGTAATTCACCACGCGCGGCAGGTCATCGAAGGGCAGGTCAAAGCCGAGAACGATCTTGGTCGACGGCATCCATTGCAGCGCCGTGCCGATCGCATGGTAGCCGCGGTAAGGCGCGCGCTGGTACCAGCCGATGATGCCGGACAGGCTCATGTAGAGATTCTGGTGCTTGCCGCACAGGCCGATCAGCAGTTCCGTGTCCGGCCAGCCGGCGTGGTAGGCGATCAGTTTCAGCTCGGGGAAGGCCAGCATCACGTCATCGAGCTGGCGCACCTCGCACTTGCTGCCGGGCTGCGGGCAGACATAGCTGGTGCCGGTATGCACGGTGATCGGGATATCGAGCTCGATGGCCTTCTCGAAGAAGGGCCAGAGCCGCTTGTCGTTGATGGCGCCGTCGTCCTCGGGCGTGTAGAGCTTGCAGATGCGCATGCCCTTTTCCTTGACCAGGTATTCCATTTCCCATATCGCGTGGTCGAGGCCGCGCTTGATCACCGGACCGACATTGCCTTCGAGGTACATGCGCTCGGGATAGGGTTCGATCTGCTGCATCATGAAGCCGTTGGTGGACAGGGAGACCACGCCACCGGTGATGTCCATCATCGGCTCGCGCAGACAGAAGGCCACATCGACGCCGGCCAGGTCCATGTACTTGATCAGCTCGCTGGCGATCGGATGCGGCCATTCGCCCGACAGGTCGCGGCCGGACCAGGCGCGCACCACGCCATCGACGCTGTTCCACCATTTGGCCATGCCGGGGTAATAGCCGATTTCCGACATCGTCTGCGGATTCATGAAGTGAAACTCGGTCATTGCAATGAAATAATCCTTGGCAGCCGACATGGCTCGTCTCCTTTTTTAAGTGGTTGCGTTAGCGCCCTTATGATCAGCCAGGCGGCCGGCTGAAAGAACGTCCGATTGGACTATTCCAGTCCGGTGACGCGTATTCCCGCCTGGGTGCTGTACTGCTTGTTGATGAAAATCAGCACCGAGGTCAGCGCCTCGACGGCGGCGGCATTGGCTATGCTGCCGGCATGGATACCGCGCATGCCCGCCGCCTCGACCAGCTTGACCACTTCGCCGCGCGCTTCCTTGCTGTCGCCGCAGACCAGCACGTCGCAATCGAGGCCGCGACCTTCCTGCAAATGATGGGCGGCGACGTTCTGGAACGCCGACACCACCCTGACGTCCTCTCCCAGCAGCGACTGGGCGATCTGCCCGGCGGAACCCTGCGGCGGCAGTTGCACGCGCGCCACCCTGGGCGGCACCAGCGGCACCGTGACATCGATCAGGATCTTGCCCTTGAGAGCCTCGCGAACCGCTTCCAGGGTGCTGCTCTGGTGGCTGAAAGGCACCGTCAGGGCGACGATGTCGGCGGCCTGCGCGGCGGCGAGGTTCTCCATCGCCTGCACGTTCAGGCTGGAGACGCCGCGCTCGGCCATCACCCGGCGCAGGTCGGCGAGCGCCGTCTCCGCCTTGTCCTGGGTACGCGAGCCGATGATGACCTGATAGCCGGCCGCCGCCCAGCGTCGCGCCAGACCGGTACCGAGGTCGCCCGTGCCGCCGAGGATGGCGAGAACCGGAAGTTGAGTGGTAGTCATGGGTTCAGCGTCCCTTGTAGTTGGGCTTGCGTTTCTCGGCGAAGGCGCGCGGGCCTTCCCTGGCATCTTCCGACGCAAAGACGCGCGCGCCGATGGCTTTTTCGAGCACGAAATTGGGCTCGTTGTTGAGCGCCCGGACGGCGATCTCCTTGGCCGTGCGCACCGCCAGCGGGCCGTTCTCGCAGATCTTCTCGGCCCAGGCCATGGCTTCCTCAAGCAGTTTGTCGGCCGGCACGATCTTGTTGATCAGGCCGACCTGGTAGGCGCGCGTCGCATCGATCGGCTTGCCGGTGAGCAGCATTTCCATCGCCACCGCCCAGGGAATCTGCTGCGGCAGGCGGATATGCGAGCCGCCCACCGGGATCACGCCCCAACGCACCTCGGCCAGGCCGAAGCTGGCGTTCTCGGAGGCGATGCGGATGTCGGTGCCCTGCAGGAACTCCATGCCGCCGGCGATGCACAGGCCGTTGACGGCGGCGATGATGGGCTTGTAGATGGTGTAGAAGGGGCGCTTGACCGGATCCTCGTAGCCCATCGAATCACCGGAATTGATCGCCGGCAGGGCGTCCTTCATGTCCATGCCGGTGCAGAAGGCGCGCTCGCCGGTGCCGGTGAACACGGCCACCCAGAGGTCCGGGTCCTGGTTGAAATCCTCGAAGGCGGCATCCATGCCGACCAGCATTTCGCGCGTGAAGGCGTTCAGGGCCTGCGGCCGGTTGATGGTCATCACGGCGATGCGGCCGCGCTTCTCGTACTTGAAAGTTTCGGGCAGGTTCAATGCCATCGGGTATTCCTCGTTCTGTAAAAAGTTGGCGCTTCAGGTGCGGCGAAAACAAGGCAGGCTGATGTCTTCGCTGACCGCTTCGAATTCCACCCGCACCGGCATGCCGATGCGCAAGTCCGCCGGGGGGCAGTCGATGATGCGCGAAACCAGGCGCACGCCCTCTGCCATCTCCACCACCACCGGCGCATAAGGCACGGCCTGGAGAAAGGCCGGATGCAGCGCCCGCTCCACTACCGTCCAGGTGTAGACCGTGCCCGCGCCGCTGGAGCGCACCCACTCCCAGTCGAAGGAGGAGCAGTCAGCGCAGATCTCGCGCGGCACATGGCGGAAGCTGCCGCACTGCTTGCAGCGCTGGAAGCGCAGCTCGCCCTGCCGGCACCAGTCGTAGAACTCCTTGGCGAGGCCTTTCATTAGCGGCAGCGGCCGCTTGCATCCGATAAAAGGATCTTTCATTTCAAAAAACCCGGTTGAACCACAGAGGCACAGAGGAAAAGCAAGTGCTGACCGTAGCGAAGGCGCTCACCTCCCGGGTGCTCGCCACCGGATTGACAAGCGTCTGCGTCCCAACCCTTCTCTGTGCCTCTGTGTCTCTGTGGTGAAGAATTTCGGTTCATATCATCGTCCGAGTATGGCGATGCTGCCATCGCCGAAATCGCCCCAGCCGGTGACTACGCCGATCTCGGCGTCCTTCACCTGGCGGGCGCCGGCTACGCCGCGCAACTGGCGCACGGCTTCGACCACATGACCCAGCCCCAGGCTGTGGGCGTGCGACAGCAGGCCGCCGTGGGTATTCACCGGCAAGCGTCCGCCGAGACTGATGCCGCCGTTCTCGACAAAGGCGCCGCCTTCGCCGCGAGCGCAAAATCCCGCTTCCTCGATCTGCTGGATGACCTCGAAGGTGAAGCAGTCATAGATTTCGGCGAAGTCGGCGTCGCCGGGCGTGACGCCGGCCTGGCGAAAGGCCTCCGCTGCGGCACTGGTGAGGCCGATGCGATGAAACTCGCGGCGGTTGGTGATCTCGTCGGCCGGATAGGGCTGGCCGGCCGCGGCACCCAGCACCTTGACGGGGCGCTGCGCCAGGTCGCGGGCACGCTCGGCGCTGGTGACGACGAAGGCCGCGGCACCGTCGGTCTCCAGGCAGCAATCGAGCAGGCGATAGGGATCCGAGATCATCGGCGACGCCAGGTAGTCGGCCATGGTCATCGGCTTGCCGCACATCATCGCCGCCGGATTCAACTGCGCATGCCCGCGCATGGCCAGGGCCACGGCGCCGAGCTGCTCGGAGGTCGTGCCGAATTCATGCATGTGGCGGCGCGCCATCAGCGCGTACCACTGCGGCGGCGCGGTGTAGCCGTAGGGCATGTAGTAGTCGCGGGCGATCTGTGCCCCGGGTATGGAATCGTCATCGCCCGCCGAGGTCTCGCGCACGCGCTCGCCGGAGTAGCCGTTCCAGCCGCCGGGCACCAGCACGTAGTCGGCGGCACCGCTCGTGACCGCCATGGCCGCCATGCGCAGCGAGGCCACCGGCGCCGCACCGCCCATGTTGATGGTCGCGGCGAAGCGCAGGTCGGCGCAACCCAGATTGGCGGCCAGCGCCTCGGCCTTGCCGAGATTGGGGAAGGGCATGATGCCGTCGATCTGCGAAGCCTTGAGGCCGGCATCGGCGATCGCCGCCAGCGCCGCCTTCAGTTGCAGGGCCATCTGGCTGAGACCGGAGCCCGGCTTGCGGCAATAGGCCGTCTCGCCGATGCCGACGATGCAGGCTTGCCCGGTTACTGTCATTTGGTCTTTTTCTCCGCCTGTGCTGCCTGATATTCGTCGAGCAACTGCCGGCGCATTTCCGCCTCGCGCTTGCGGAGGGCCCAGAATTCCGGCTTGCGCTTTTCCAGGAAAGCGGGACCGCCCTCCTTGCCCTCGGGCATGTCGAACCAGTCCGGGTACATCGCCGCCGAGGTGACGCAGGATTCCTTGTAGCCGTCCATCTCCTGATCGAAGCTGGCCTTCAGCACTTCCAGGCAGCCGGGACTCAGGGCCAGCATTTCCTCGCACCACTTATCCACTTCGGCCTCGAGTTGCTCGAGCGGCACGACGGTGTTGATGAGGCCCATCGCCAGCGCTTCCGGAGCCTTGTACTTGCGGCACAGCATCCACATTTCGCGCGCCTTCTTGGCGCCGACCACCTTGGTCAGGTAGGGCACGAAGAAGCCGTCGGCGGGCGACGAAACGCGCGGCCCGGCCTGACCGAAGATGGCGTTGTCGGCGGCGATGGTGAAGTCGCAGCAGTAGGCCATGTGGTTGTGGCCGGCGATGCAATAACCCTGTACCTGGGCGATGATGGGCTTGCGCGAAATGCGCATCAGGCGGTTGTGCGGGTAGCGGTTGTAGAAGGCTTCGCGCAAACCCCAGCGCTCCCATTCGACATCGCCGCCGGCACCGAAGTGCTTGCCGCGCGCGGCGACGATGATGACGCCGATGGCCGGATCATGATTGGCGTCGTAGAAAGCGCGGAACATCTCGTCGACCGTGACCAGGGTCAGCGCGTTCATCTTCTCCGGCTTGTTGAGCGAAACGCGGGCGACGGCGCCCCCGGTTTCCTGATGTTGCTTCTTCTCGTAAATGATTTCATTGAAGTCATCCAGACCTTCGCCCTTGACGACGCTCCACTCGCTCCAGCTCATGCCCGCTTCCTCCCGTTCGTCATGGTATGGCACCCTTGGCCTTGAGTTCCTCGATGGCCTCCCACTCGTAGCCGAGCAACTCCATCATCAACACCTCGGTGTCCTGTCCCAGTTCGGGTCCCAGGCAGCGCAATTCACCCGGCGTCCTGGACAGCGTCACCGGCATGCCGCGCACCTCGACTTCGCGATTCACTTCCTCGGAGTAGGCCTTCAGAAAATAACCGTTCTGCCAGGCCTGCTCGTCCTTGATCACGTCGGCCAGGTTATTCACCGGACTGGCGACGAGTCCCGCGGCCTTGAAGGCCGCCATCAGTTCTGCGTGGCCACGCTGCAGGGTCAGCGCCTCGATGGCCGCGATCAGGGCCGCATTGTGTGTCGTGCGCCCGGCCGCGCCGGCGAAGCGGGGATCATTGCCCAGGGCATCCGCCGCCAGCGCCCGGCACAGGGCGGCAAAGCGTCCGTCCGCGTTCTGTTCGCAGAGGTAGACCCACTTGCCCTGCGTCGGGTAGAGGTTCCACAGCGGGTTCGCCGCCTGCTTGCGCGAGTGCTGCAGCGCGCTGCCCTGGTGGCCGGCCAGATAGGATTGCAGGTAGGGTGCCGCCAGGTACAACTGCGCGCCGTAGAGCGAGGCATCGAGATACTGCCCCTTGCCGGTACGGCGCCGCTGATAGAGCGCGAGCATGATGCCGAGCGCCGACATGATGCCGCCGAAGGCATCGCCGGAGCCCATGCCCATGTAGATCGGCGGCTGCCCGGGTTCGCCCAGCCGGGCCATGGCGCCGGTCAAAGCCTGCACGGTCATGTCGAACGACGGCTTGGAAACGCCGCCGAAGCGCCCGTAGCCGGTATTGGTGGCATAGACCAGGCGCGGGTTGATGGCGACGAGCTTCTCATAGGAGAGATTCCATCCGGCGAGCATTTCCGGCGCCAGATTGGACAGGAAGACATCGGACTTCTCTATCAGGCGATGGAGAATCTCCTGGCCCTCCGGCTTCTTCAGGTCGATGGCCATGCTCTTCTTGTTGCGATTGATGACCATGAAATACTGGTTCCAGTCGCCGACTTCCAGCGACTTGATGCTGCGCACGCCGCGTCCCTGGTCGCCGCCCTGGGGACGCTCCACCTTGACCACGTCGGCGCCGAAGTCGGCCAGATACTGCGCCGCCACCGGCCCCTGAAACCAGACCGTAAGATCGACGACGCGGATGCCTTCGAGTGCCTTGCCCATGCTTACCCCCGTCTATGCGACCACGCCTGCGGCGGTCAGTTGCTGGATGGCCTCGACCGGATAATCGAGCAGTTCGTGCAGCACCTGGCCGGTATGCTGCCCGGTGCAGGGCGCCAGGCGGTCGAGACGCGCCATGCTGTCGCTCATGAAGATGGGGAAACCCAGGCTCTTCAGCTTGCCGAAGCTGGGATGATCCAGCTCGATGATATAGCGGTTGGCAGACACTTGCGGATCAGTGGCCGGATAGTCGAACTGCTCGATGATGTCGGCCGACATCTGCTTCTCCATGAACTCCTTGCGCCAGTGGGCTCCCGGCTGCTTCTGAAAAGCCTGCTCAAGTTCCTGGATCAGGGCCAGCCGGTTGACCTCGGTGCGCTTGTCGTGGCTGTCGAAGCGCGGGTCGTCGGTGGCGATGCCGACCATCTTCGAGAACACCGGCCACCAGCGGTCGGTGTCCGGCATGGTGAGCGTAACCCAACGGCCATCGGCACTGGGATACAGCGAACCGGACATGGGATTGGAGACATCCAGCCGCGAGATCGGGTTGAGCAGGCGGTCACCTTTGCCGATGGCGAGGAAGGCCTGCAGGTCGAGGGCGGCGCCGTACATGTTGGCGCCGAACAGGGAGACATCCACCTCCTGCCCCTCGCCGGAGCCGAGCCGATGAAACAGGGCCATGACCACGCCGAAGGCCAGCATCACCGATGCATGCATGGCGCCGGCGCCGGTGTACACCGGCGGCTGGCCCGGCTGCGGCAGTATCGGCATCATCCCGGTGCGCGCCGCCGCCAGTTCGTCTATCGCCGGCAGTTCGCTGTCCGGCCCCAGCGGACCGAAACCGGACAAGCGGCCGAAAACGATATCGGGGCGGAGCTTCGATGCCGCGGCGTAGTCGATGCCGATGGCCGCCAGTTCGTCGCGCGTCATGTCGGTGACGATGGCATCGGCCCGGGCCACGAGTTCGTGCAGCAACTGCCGGCCGCGCTCGACATGCAAGTCCACGGCCAGGCTTTCCTTGTTGCGGTGGATCAGATCGGCTTCGTGGTTCCATTGGCCGTTGGCAGTCTTCGCCGCCACGGGCAGGCCTTCGAGCCGGATCACCCGTGCGCCGAAATCACCGAGGAAGGCGGCCGACAGTGACGAGCAGAACTGCCGCGTCAGGTCGAGTACGACCAGGCCATCAAGCGCGCGACTCATGAAATCTCCTCACTCGCGAAATTCCCGGTGGCAACAGCCGCCGGGACTCAAACCAATTGGACCGGCAGGATAGCAGCGCGACCGCTGACGGAGGCGCGACGGGCTTGCCGGCGAATTTCACCTTGCCCGAAACGCGGACGCTGCAGCCGGTCGCGATGAACAGTGTCGAAATCAGGCAAAAAATCCATATCCGGCAGACATCTGCCCGGCAAGACCTGCAACTCGAATCGGCTGCCGCAGCCTGCCGTTCAGCGCTTGCATCATCACATCCGCCCCCCCTCGCATCATCGTCTAAACGGACTAAGCAAAACATGGACTTATTACTGTACTGTAGCTTCTGCTTAGACTACGCAGCGACCGTCCAACCAACTCGAGAGACTACACATGTCAAATCGTGAAAACATGCAAAAACCCGACTTCATGACCGAAGACGAATGGGCCTGGATAAAGGACAGGACGTCATCGGTGGCGAAGATAACCGAGGATGCCCACGCCGATGTCGAGCGTTACCTGGCCAACCCGGACGGCTGGTCAACCGGAACCGGGAGCCCGTCCGGCTTGCCGACGCTGTTGCTGACCACCATCGGCCGCAAATCGGGCGAGAAGCGCACCACGCCGCTGGTCTTTCTGCAGGACGGTGAAAACATGGTCGTGGTCGGCTCGCTCGCCGGATACGACCGGCATCCGGCCTGGTACATGAACATCCAGGCCAATCCGCAAGCGTGGGTGCAACTCGACCGCCGCAAGCTTACCGTCTCCTACCGCGACGTTACCGATGCCGAGCGCACAGCCTTGTGGCCCAGGCTCGACAAGGTGTTCCCGGCCTGGGGCTATTTCCAGAAACAGACCGACCGCCCCTTCCCGATCGTCATCCTGACGCCGACCGGCGCGGCCTGAGCCCCTGCCAGCTCCGGACGCCTGACCAAACCGTCGCCGGCGATGCGACGCGAATAACAAAGAGGACAAAACAGCCATGAGCAATGTGAAATTCGATCACCTTTTCGCACCCTTGCAGGTGGGACCGATGCGGGTGCCGAACCGCGTCTGCGAAACCACCAATACCATCAACTCGTCGATGAGCCAGGGCATGATCGACGAGTTCTTCATTGCTCACCATATCGCCAAGGCCAAGGGCGGCACGGGCTGGATCGGCAGCGAAACCTGGCTGCTCAACATGCCCTTCCCGCCCGAGACACCGGACGAGATCGGCCTCTCGATCGGTTGTGCCGCTCACGAAGCCCTCTACATGTACCCGGCCTTCGCCGAAGGCATGAAGAAGTTCGTCGACGAAGTGCACAAGGAAGGTTCAGTGGCGGTGGTGCAACTGACCCAGCTCAATTCCGTCTGGGCGCCTTCGCCGGTACCGGTGGTCGGGGCGCAAAGCTACACGCCGCACGTGATGGGCGAAGCAGAGATCGAGTTTTGCTTCAACGTATACGCCGAGGCAGCAAAAGTTGCCATGGCTACCGGTGCCGACGGCATCGAAATCCACTGCGCCCACGAGACCGTGGGTTACAGCTTCCTCTCGCCCGTCACCAATCGCCGCAGCGACCGCTGGGGCGGTGGTCCGCAAGAGCGCGTGCTGTTCGTCGTCGAGGCGCTGAAGCGGGTCAAGGGAGTGATCGGCGACAAGCTGGCTCTGGGCATACGCATCAACGGCGAAGAGTTCCGTGCCGGCGGCTACGACAACATGCAGATGCGCGAGATGCTCTATGCCATCGCCGAAACCGGCCTGCTCGACTTCGTCGACATCGACACCGGACATTGCTGGGGGGCCGCGTCTTACGTACCGTCGTCCTACCATCCGCACGCCGAGTTCCGCGAGATCGGCAAGGCCGCCAAGGCCGACCTGGCAGAGATGCCCAAACCGCCCGCCGTGCTGTTCACCGGCCGCATCAACGATCCGGTGCTGGCCGAGGAGTTGCTGCGCGAAGGTTATTGCGACCTGGTGGGCATGGTGCGTGCCGGCATCGCCGATCCCGATTTCGCCAACAAGGCCAAGGAAGGCCGTCTCGGCGAGATACGCCGCTGCATCGCCTGCACGCGCTGCATCGACGAGGCATCGGAGTCCCTGTATATCCCCTACACGCCAATGTGTTCGATCAACCCGATCGTCGGCAACGAACTGCGCTGGCAACAGCAGTACAAGCCGGCGGAGAAGGCCAAGCGCGTCGTCGTCGTCGGCGGCGGTCTGGCCGGCTGCGAAGCGGCGCGCATCGCCACCATGCGCGGCCACAAGGTGACCTTGATCGAGCAGGGCAAGCGCCTCGGCGGCCAGTTGCTGCTGTCGTCCAAGGCTCCCGGCCGCGACTCCTTCGAGGATCAGATCTATTTCGAGGAAAACGAGATGGCGCGCCTCGGCGTCGACGTGCGGCTCGAGACCGCTGCCGATGTCGCCGCGATCAAGGCCTTGTCGCCTGACGCGGTGGTCATCGCCACGGGCGCCGCGCCACGCGTGCCCCACGATGTCAGCGGCCTCGAACTGCCGCATGTGGTGCAGGGTTGGGAGGTCATGAAAGGCAAGGTGCAGACCGGCCAGCGCGTCGCGGTCGTTTCACAGGAAGACTATTTCGAAACGCCCTGTATCGCCGAGTACCTGGCAAGCAAGGGCAAGCAGGTCACGATCTTCCACAAGAACGTGCACCTCGGCTGGGAAATCGCCCGCTACTCGATCGCCATGATGCTGGCACGCATGGAGCAGTGCGGGATTGATGTTCATCCCAACCTGGTGCTGACGAAGATCGAAGCCAAGGCTCTGGAATTCGTCTCGGCGCTGGGCAAGCAGACCTACCGCAAGGAGGGCTTCGACAGCGTGGTGCTGGTGTATGGAGCGGTGGCGCAACCCGCCCTGTACGACCAGCTCAAGGCCGACGGCAGCATCGCCCAACTCTACCTGGCCGGCTCCGCATGGCTGCCGCGCCGCATGGCAGAGGCAACACGGCATGGCGCCAACATCGGTCTGGTGATCTGAGTCCTGCCGGACGATGAGGCACGCACCCGGTGACGGCAATTCCGGTCACTCCTGCAACAAGCTCTGTGAGGCTGACAGTTGATGGGCACAAGCATCAGCTTCAACGCCCTGCAGGGCTTGGCGGAGGTCGGCGCCGGAGACGATCTGGCGGGGCTGCTGGCGGCCGCCATGCCGCCCGTGGCGACCAATGACATCCTCGTCGTCGCGCAGAAGATCGTTTCCAAGGCCGAAGCTCGCAGCGTTGACCTGAACACCGTATCGCCCTCGCCGCGGGCGCAGGAACTGGCGACGATCACCGGCAAGGATCCGCGCCTGGTGGAACTGATACTGGCCGAATCCTCTGACGTGTTGCGCGCCCTGCCCAACATCCTCATCGTCCGCCACCGCCTCGGCTACGTCATGGCCAACGCCGGCATAGACCGCTCCAACGTACCCAGCGCGACCGGCGAAGAGCGCGTGCTGCTGCTGCCGGTTGATGCCGACGCCTCGGCCGCGGCGCTGCGCGCGGCTTTGCGCAGCCGCCTCGGCGTCGACCTCGGCATCATCATCAGCGACAGCTTCGGCCGCCCCTGGCGCAACGGCGTGGTCAATGTCGCGCTCGGCGCCGCCGGACTGCCGTCGCTGGTCGACCGCCGCGGCGAACCCGACCGCTGCGGCCGCGGCATGGAAGTCACGCAAGTCGCGCTGGCCGATGCCCTGGCCGCCGCCGCCGGCCTGGTCATGGGTGAAGGCGCCGAAGGCGTGCCGGCAGTACTCGTCAAAGGATTTGACTGGAGTGCGCCGGAGTGCGCGGCGAGCGCGCTGATCCGGCCGCTGGCCGAAGACCTGTTCCGATGAGCAACGGCACCGTGGTGGCCCTCTCCGGCGGCATCGGCGGCGCCAAGCTGTCGCTCGGCCTGCTCGGCATCCTGCCGCCCGACAGCCTGTCCGTCGTCGTCAATACCGGTGACGATTTCGAACACCTGGGACTGCGCATCTCTCCCGACATCGATACCACGCTGTACACCCTGTCCGACCGGGTCAATCCCGAGACCGGCTGGGGGCAACGCGATGAAACCTGGCGCTTCATGGAACAGCAGGCACAGCAGGGCGGCGAGACCTGGTTCAGGCTCGGCGACCGCGACCTCGAGATTCACAGGGAACGCAGCCGGCGCCTGCGCGACGGCGAAACCCTGTCCGCCATCACCGCCGATTTCACGCGACGCTTCGGCATCGCCGCCGCCATCCTGCCGATGAGCGACGAAACGGTCGGCACCAGCGTCGCGACCGACCAGGGCGAACTCGGCTTTCAGGACTATTTCGTGCGCCGCCAGTGCCAGCCATCGGTCAAGGGGCTGCGCTTCGCCGGCGCTGCCGCGGCACGGCCCGGCCCCGGCGTGGTGGCGGCCTTGAGTGCAAAGGACCTCATCGCCATCATCATCTGTCCCTCCAATCCCTGGCTCAGCATAGACCCGCTGCGCGCCGTGCCCGGCATGCGCCAACTGCTGCGCGGCAGCGGGGTGCCGGTGGTTGCGGTATCGCCGCTGGTCGGCGGCACGGCGGTGAAGGGACCGACAGCCAAGATCATGACCGAACTCGGTCTGCCGGTGACGCCCGCAGCCGTCGCCCGGCACTATGCGGGATGGATTGACGGATTCGTCCTCGACAGCCGCGACCGCCAATACGCCGATGAAATTCAAGTGCCGGTGCTGGTCTGCGACACCCTGATGCAGACCCTCGCCGACCGTCGGCGACTGGCCGGCGCAACACTGGAGTTTGCCGCGACACTGGCACCATCGCGGGCTGCGGCATGAGCTGCTGGGCCGTCATCACCGTCAAGACACTCAGCCAGTGCAAGCAGCGGCTGGCGGCGACGCTGTCGCCCGCCGCACGACAAACCCTGGTGCGGCACATGCTGCGCGATGTCATCGCCGCGCTGCGCGATGCCGGCAGCATCGCCCGCATCGCCGTGATCAGTGCCGAAGACCTGCAACTGGATGGCGACATCACCTGGCTGCACGATGCCGGCGGCGGCCTCAATTCCGCCGCGGCGCAGGCCGCAGACTGGCTGCGGGCGCGCGGTGCGGCGGAAATGCTGCTGCTGCATGCCGACCTGCCCCTGCTCGGCGCGCACGAGATTGAAGCCCTGATCGCCGCCGGTCGCAGCCAGGGACTCGCCCTCGCCGGCGACCGTCGCGGCGAAGGCACCAACGCCATATACCTGACCCTGCCCGGCAGCTACGACTTCAGCTTCGGCCCGCTGAGCCTGCAGAAGCACTCGGCGCAGGCGCGCTTGCGCGGCCGCAGCGCGGCCCTGGTCGACCTGCCCGGCCTGTCCTTCGACATCGACACGGCGGCCGACCTTGACTTGCTGGCCGCCGTCCCGCGTTACCACTTCATCAAACAATATCTCAAGGAGAGCCGTATGCCCGATAAGGGATTGCGCCTGATCGCTGCGGCTCACGCCGGCGAACGACTGGGGCGCGAAGCCATCGAACTCGCCGCTTGCGAGGACATGGATGCGCTGCTCGCCGCTGCCGAAGCCATGACCATTGCCGGCCACGGCCGCAACGTCAGCTACTCGCGCAAGGTTTTCATTCCCCTGACCCGGCTCTGTCGCAACAACTGCGGCTATTGCACCTTCGCCGGGCAGCCGGACCCGGCGACAGCCTCCTACCTCAGCCCGGACGAGGTGCTGGCGATCGCCCGTGCCGGCGCCGCGGCGGGCTGCAAGGAAGCCCTGTTCACCCTCGGCGACAAACCCGAACTGCGTTACCCGGCGGCGCGCCAGGCACTGCAGGCACTCGGCTACGATTCGACCCTGGATTACGTCGCGGCGATGGCAAAGCGGGTGCATGAGGAAACCGGACTGCTGCCGCACCTCAATCCCGGCGTCATGTCCTTGGAGGACATGCAGCGCCTGCGCCCCGTCGCCGCCTCCATGGGGCTGATGCTGGAGTCATCGGCGGCGCGACTGGGCAAGCGCGGCGGGCCGCACCATGCCTCGCCCGACAAGGTGCCCAAGGCCAGGCTGGCAATGCTGCACGATGCCGGCGTGCTGGCCATTCCGTTCACCAGCGGAATCCTGATCGGCATCGGCGAAACGCGGCGCGAACGCATCGAGTCGCTGCTGGCCTTGCGCGAGCTGCATGACAAATACGGCCACCTGCAGGAAATCATCATCCAGAATTTCCGCGCCAAGGCCGACACCGGCATGGCCGCTGCGGCGGAACCCGACTTGCGCGAACATCTATGGACCATCGCCGTGGCGCGCCTGATCTTCGGCCCTGCCATGACCCTGCAGGCACCGCCCAATCTGCGCAGCGGCGAACTCGGCGACTTGCTGCGCGCCGGCATCAACGACTGGGGCGGCGTCTCGCCGCTGACACCGGACCATGTCAATCCGGAAGCGCCCTGGCCGCAAATCGAGGCGTTGGCCGCTGAAACGGCGGCTCACGGCCGCCACCTGGTGGAACGTCTGGCCATCGCTCCGGCATTTGCCCGCAAGCCGCAGCCCTGGGTCGATGCCGCCATGCTGACGCCGGTGCTGCATGCCAGCGACGCCCTCGGTCTGGCGCGCGCCGATGCCTGGCACCCCGGCTCCGGACTGGCGCCGTCGGGCAAGGCCAGCGACTGGCTGCAGTCGCCGCGACGCGGCATCAGCCCGGACCTGAACCGCCTGCTGCAACGCGCCAGCGGCGGCGAGCGGCTGGCGGAGCCGGAAATCGTCAAGCTGTTCAGCGCCCGCGGCACGGACCTGCACGCCCTGCTGCGCTGTGCCGACGAACTGCGCGCCGACAGCGTCGGCGCCGCCGTCTCCTACGTCGTCAATTGCAACATCAACTACACCAACATCTGCGTGCACAAGTGCGGCTTCTGCGCCTTCGCCAAGGGCCGCAGCACCGAGGACGTGCGCGGTCCGGCCTACCAGATGCAGCCGGAGGACGTCGCCGCGCGCGCCGTCGAAGCCTGGCAGCGCGGCGCCCGCGAGGTTTGCCTGCAGGGCGGCATCCACCCGCATTACACCGGGCAGACCTATATCGACATCGTCACCGCGGTCAAGGCGGCAGTGCCCGACATGCATGTGCATGCCTTCTCGCCGCTGGAGGTATGGACCGGCGCCCGGACCCTGGGCCTGCCGCTCGCCGACTTCCTCGCCGAGTTGCGCGACGCCGGGCTCGGCACCCTGCCCGGCACCGCGGCGGAAATCCTCGACGACGAAGTGCGCGGCATCATCTGCGCCGACAAGCTGTCCACCCGGCAGTGGCTGGAAGTGATGACTACGGCCCACTCGCTCGGCATCAAGAGCACCGCCACCATCATGTTCGGCCACATCGAGCACCCGGGTCACTGGGCCCGCCATCTGCTGCGCGTACGCGACCTGCAGGAGGAAAGCGGCGGCTTCACCGAATTCGTCCCCCTGCCCTTCGTGCATATGGAATCTCCGCTCTGGCGCAAGGGTCTGGCGCGCTCCGGCCCGACCCTGAACGAAGTGCTGGCAATGCACGCCGTGGCGCGCCTGGTGCTGCATCCGCTGATACGCAACATCCAGGCCTCGTGGCCCAAACTCAGTCCCGCCGGCGCGCTGCTCTGCCTGCAGGCCGGCGCCAACGATATCGGCGGCACGCTGATGTACGAATCCATCTCGCGCGCCGCCGGCGCCGTCAGCGGCCAGGAACTGACCGCAGAGCATTTCAAGGAACTGGCGGCCAGCATCGGCCGGCCCGTCCGGCAACGCACCACGCTATACCAACGCGTCGTCTCGCGGCGCGCCATCGACAACCATCAATCCATACAGGGAGGACTTTCATGCGCTTCACTTTGATGCTGGGACTGGGCGGCTATCAGGACTATCTCGCCGTCGCCAGGGCGGCCGAGGAATGCGGCTGGGACGGCATCTCGCTGCCCGACAGCATTTTCTTCCCGAAGATTTCGGAATCGGATTATCCCTACGCCGACACGGCCGCCGTCCGTCAATACCTCTCGGTGGCACCGGTGATCGAGCCATTCGTCGCCCTCTCCGCCATTGCCGCGGTGACCAGCAAACTGCGCCTGATACCCGGCGTGCTCAAGGTGCCGGTGCGCCAGCCGCTGATCCTGGCCAAGTCGGTCAATTCGCTGGCGGTGATCAGCAACAACCGCCTGGTGCTCGGCGCCGGCCTCAGCCCGTGGAAGGAAGACTTCACCTACAACGGCGCCGACTATGACAAGCGCGGCAAGCTGTTCGACGAATGCATTGCCATCATCCGCGGCACCATGCGCGGCGAGTACTTCGAATACCACAGCGACAACTACGACTTCGGCCCGATGAAGATGTGCCCGGTGCCGTCGCAAGCGGTGCCCTTCATCATCGGCGGCCACGCCCGCCCCGCGCTGGCGCGGGCTGCGCGCATCGGCGACGGCTGGATGTCGGCCAACACCGACTTCGCCGACCTGAAGCGCATGATCGAGGAACTCAACACCCTGCGCACCGAATACGGCACGCAGAACCGCACCGATTTCCAGATCTTCGGCAACGACATGAAGGCGCGCACCGCCGACGACTACCGCCGCGTTGCCGATCTCGGCGTCACCGACATCTGCGCCATGCCGTGGAATGTCTACGACGCCACGGACAATCTGCAGGTCAAGCTGGACGGCCTGCGCCGCTTCGCCGACACCGTGATCGCAAAACTGGCGTGAATTCAACCCGGAGAGAACAAGCATGAGTTTTTCAGGAGAAGCATTCAGGGAACTGCAGCGCGACATCCGCGTCCTCAAGGACATCGAGGCCGTCAAGCGCGTCAAGTACGCCTACTTCCGCTGCATCGACACGGCCAATATCGAGGAGTTGAAGACCCTCTTCCACAAGGATGTGGTGGTGCATTTCACCGGCGGCACCTACGTCTGGGAACTGCACGGCCGCGACGAGTACGTCGAGGCCATCGCCGCCAGCTTCAACGCCAACGTCATCGCCCAGCACAACGGCCACCATCCCGAGATCGACATCCTGAGCGAAACGGAAGCCACCGGCACCTGGTACCTGCACGACAATTTCTACCGCTTCGCCGACATGCACTACGTCTGCGGCACGGCGCTCTACCGCGACCGCTACGTCAAGGAGGACGGCCGCTGGCAGATCATCGAAAGCCGCTACGAGCGTCTCTACGAGATCGACGAGGTGATGACCGAGCGTCCGCCGGTGACCGCGCAATACATTGCCAAGACCGGGCGCAAGATGCCCGCCTAAGCCTCAGCCCGGAAAGGAGACCACAACCATGTCCGCACGCGCCTTGCCCGAATCGCCGTCAGAAGCAGAGATGCTGGCTCACCTGCAACGCCAGCGCGACGCCTTCATCAGCGCCGGCGCGGTCGATGCCGCCACACGCCGCGACCGCATGCGCCGCTGCATCGATCTTCTGCAGACCCACTGCGACACCATCTGCGACCTGATCTCGGCGGACTTCGGCGAGCGCCATCCGGCCGCCACGATCATGCTCGACGTTCAGGCGCCGATCACGGTGCTGAAGCACGCGCTCAAGCATTTCGAGACCTGGATGCGGCCGCAGCGACGGCGCGGGGTTTTCCCCTTCAATCTGTTTGGCGCCCAAGCCGAGGTGCGTTACCAGCCCAAGGGGGTAGTCGGCATTCTCGGCACCTGGAACACGCCCCTGTTCATGATCTTCGCACCGCTGGCGAGCATCTTCGCGGCGGGCAACCGGGCCATGGTCAAGCCCTCGGACCTGTCGCCGCGCACCTCCGAATGGCTGGCCGGGGCGGTGGCGGACTATTTCGATCCGCTCGAATTGTCGGTCGTGACCGGCGGCGTGGAAGTGGCGCAGGCCTTCACCCGCATGCCTTTCGACCATCTGCTTTTTATCGGCAGCGGCACGATCGCTCGCAGCGTGATGCGCGAGGCCGCTCAGAACCTGGTGCCGCTGACCCTGGAACTCGGCGGCAAATCGCCCACCATCATCGGCCGCAGTGCCGATCTGGCACATGCCGTGGACCGCATCGCCCTCGGCAAAGTGCCCAACAACGGCCAGATCTGCGTCACGCCCGATACGATCTATGTGCCGCAGGAACGCATGGATGATTTCGTTGCCGAATTCAAGCGCAGCTGGACCACGATGTTTCCCCGCATCAGCGGCAATCCCGACGTCGCCACCATCGCCAACGAGCAGCACCTGCAGCGCCTCGAAGCCAAGCTCGCAGCGTCGCGAGCCGCCGGCGACCGCATCGAGTCGGCGGGCGAGGCGGAGCCGAATGCCGGCGACCGGCGCCTGCCGATGCGCCTGGTGATCAACCCGTCGGCCGAAACCAGCATCGCGCGGGAGGAGATTTTCGGCCCGGCGATGGCCGTCATCGGCTACGAGCGCATCGAGGACGTAGTCGCCCGCATCAACGCCGGCGGCCGGCCGCTGGCGCTCTACTACTTCGGCAAGGAAGCGGGCGAGCAGGAGTACGTGCTCAGCCACACGCTCTCGGGCGGCGTGACGATCAACGACGTGATGCTTCACGTCGCGCTCAACGACGCACCCTTCGGCGGTGTCGGCGCCTCGGGCATGGGCCACTACAACGGACCCGAAGGTTTTGTCGAGTTCAGTCATGTCCGCAGCGTCTACCGCGCCGGCTGGTGGGACCCGCGCCATGCCCTGGGCGTGACGCCGCCCTATACCGCCAAGTTTCTGAAAATGCTCAAGGACAACGTGCGCCGCTCCTGACATCCGTTTCCCCTGTCGATCTGGAGCACCCATGAGCACGCGCAGACAATTCGTTCGCGCATCACTTGCCGCCGGGGGACTGTCGCTGCTGCCGGACATGCCTGCCTGGTCGCGACCGGCAGAGACCCGGCCGATTGAAACCCGCTTCGCCGATCTCATGAGCGGCCTGGGACTCGCGTCGCGGGAGGTCGGCGGCAACATCCGTTTCCAGGGCGCGGAACCGATGTTTCCCAGCGCGACGCCACTGGCCACCGCCTTTGCCATTCCCGCCATGGCGTGTGCCGCGGGCGCCGCCATCGCATGGCGCATGCGCAGCGGCGAAGGACAAGACCTGCAGGTTGATATCGGCCAGGCTGCCCACGGCATCTTCCCGGAAATGACGGCCAATCCGACGCTGAACGGCCAGCCCTATCCGGGGCTCCACACCGACAATCCCATCGAGCAAAGCCATAGCTATGAGACACGGGACGGCCGCTTCATGTTTGTCTCCGCGGTGTATCCGCATCAAGTCAGGGAGTGGCTGAATTTTCTCGGCTGCGCGTCCACACCGGCTGCCGTGCGCGCTGCGGTCGGCCAATGGAAGGCACAGGAACTCGAGGACGAAGCGAATGCCCGCAAGCTCACCACCGCCATCTGCCGCAGCCCGGAGGAATGGCGGCTGCATCCGCAGGGAGCCCTGCTCGCGGCCACCCCGCTGGTGGATATCCGCCGCATCGGAGACGCCCCTGCCGAGCCCTTCAAGCCCGGCTCACGTCCCCTGAGCGGAATCCGGGTGCTGTCGGCGACCCATGCCATTGCCGGCCCGGCGGTGGGTCGCACCCTCGCCGAACATGGCGCGCAAGTATTGCAGTTCAACAAGCCGGACGATTTCGAGCATGAATGGGTCTATCTCGATGCCAATGTCGGCATGGGCTCCACTTACCTCGATCTCGGACTGCCGGAGCAGAACCGGCGCGCCCGGGAACTCGCGGCGTCTGCCGATGTTTTCGTCGATAACTACCGCGGCCGCAGCATCGCCCGCTTCGGTTTCTCGCCCGAGGAACTGGCCGCCCGGCGACCCGGCATCGTGGTGGTGACGATACGCTGCTATGGCTGGGACGGGCCCTGGGCACTGCGCGGGGGATTCGACATGCTGGGCAGCGCCACCTCCGGGCTCGCGGTGCTGGAAGCGGTGCAGAACCGTCCCAAGCTGCCGGCCACGCTGCTGATCAATGACCATGTCGCCGGCTATCTGGGTGCCGCCGGTGCCATCGCCGCCCTGATCCGGCGTGCCCGGGAAGGCGGCAGTTACCATGTCTCCGTCAGCCTCACCCGCGCCGCCATGTGGTACCAGACGCTGGGCATGATGGACCGCGAAGCCCTGATGAAAAGCTTCGGCGAAGTCCGTCACCGGCTGCCTGCCCCCGACATGATTACCCGCAGCACGCCCTTTGGCGAAGTCAGCCGCCCGGCCCCGGCAATCAAGCTTTCCGCCACGCCGGCACACTGGAACGATCCGATCCTGGTGCGGCGGGGATCAAGCAAGCCGGAGTGGCGGTAAAGCGGGGACTGTTTCCCGAACACAGGTGCGCAAAGTTTGCGCGCCTGATTCACGCCGACAGGCGTGCCAGCCAATCCGCCGCGCGCTCGACCGCAACGCAACCACGTTGTTCGGGCTGTCGCAGATGGCGCACCAGCACGCTGGCCCCTGCGGCAGGAAAGCGGGCAGCGATGGCGGCGAGATAGGGCGGCACCGCCGGATCGCTTAGTTTGCACTCGGCGAAGCCGAGCGGCTCGCCGTTTTCACAAAGCACAAAATCGATTTCACGCCCCTCCTTGTCACGCACGTAATGCAGGCTCATGGCACGCCCGGCCGAGTCCTGCAAAAAATGCGCGTGGCGCAAGAGCATCGTGGCGCACGCATTCTCGAAGCGCACTCCCTCGTCGCCCTGTACCAGGCCCGTGTCAAAAAAATACAGCTTGGGTTCCTTGAGCAGGGCACGCGCAACGTTGCGATGGAAAGGCCGTACCGTAAATACGATATGCAAGGCCTCGAGGATTTCCAGATAGCGCCCGAGCGTGGTCGGTGAAATCTGCAAATCACGCGCCAGCGAGGCCAACGAGAGCGGCGAGCCGACCCGGCTTCTGAGCATGTCGACGAAGACGCGCATCGCACGAACTTCACCGATGCGCGAAAACTCGAGAATGTCATCGCGAATCACCCCCTCGAGATACAGTTGCCGCCACCGCTCCGCATCCGCCGCCTGATCAGCCAGAAACGGCTCGGGAAATCCTCCGCGTTCCAGAATGCGCGTCAGCGCCGCTTCGGGCGTCGCGCCGGAAACCTCCACCCATTCCTTCACGGTGACCGGATGCAAGCGCCATGAAAAATAGCGGCCGGCCAAAGACTCACCCGACTGACGGAAGGTATCCAGACGCGCACTGCCGGTCACCAACAGCGCCTGCCCTTCACTGCGACCGTCAAACACGCCTTTCAGCCATGCTTTCCAGCCCGACA